>CETH01161548.1_pt1 | contig 10380 bp, 12 predicted proteins | sample 361461 | NCBI WGS metagenome assembly CETH01 (sample SAMEA2622695, study PRJEB7988) | marine metagenome | isolation source: saline water (ENVO:00002010), including
TTATATTATTTTTAAATATATTTAAATTGTTTTAAATATAATTATTTTCTTTTTCTTGTTTGTCTTGTTTTTTTACGATATCTTTTTTTTCTTGTTTTCTTCTTTGTAATTATATAATCACTTATACTTTCTATTTTTTTTATTAATTTTTTTCCAAATTTTTTTGGAATATAAAAAGAATTTATTGGCATTATCCCTGTCTTTTTATTTTTTCCTACATTATTAACTACCATCTTCCACCAATTTATAACCTCGTTTTTATCATCTTTATTATTAAATAATTTATGATCGTCACCAAATTGTTCACAATTTTTTTTACATTTTTCATCTCTTCTGTATTCTTTCCATCTTTTTCCTGTTATTTTTTTTTTTTTTGATTGCATAACATGTAATATATGTATCAATTCTGTACTTAATGACCTCTCTAATTTTAAATAAACATATTTTGCTTTTTTTTTCATTTTATTTGGCACTTTTGATGTAGGTGACCATTTAAATTGATAATATTTTATACTTCTTATTATTCTTTTCCCTCTTTCTCCACAATCTAATTCTAGTCCTGTTGTGTTTGAAATTCTCCTATCCCTTACTTTAATTTTACTTATCCACGGATATTTTTTAAATCTTTTATGACTTTCTATAGGAACCCACCTATTATCTCTTTCTAAACTATTAAATAATTGTTCATCATCATCTCTTATTATAAAAGAACCCGCCAAAAAACATTTAGATTCTTTTCCCTTTCCCAATAACTTATATAATTCTATAACAAATTTTTCAAAATTTACATACATATTTATATATATAATTAGAATATATATAAATTATCTTCTACGTCTTCTTTTAGATTTACGTCTTCTTTTAGATTTACGTCTTCTTTTAGTTTTACGCTTCTTTCTACGTCTTCTACGACCACCTGTAGCTGGCTGACTTTTTTTCCATTCATCACATGCTTTCTTTTCTTCAGGTGTTAATAAATCTGGTGCGCGACATTTTATTCCTGGGTTTTTTATTTTGGATGCTACTTTTACGGGACCTTCTGGTTCTTCAGGGATGTCTTCTAAAGGTGCTAATACAGGCGGCACGCTAGGAGTTTCTGGCAATTTGGATGGTTCTGGACTTATTTTTACTTTTTCTGGATTTATTTTCGTTGTTAATTTTGCCGTATCTAATTTTGCCGTATCTAATAAACATGGTTCACTTTTCAACCTCTTATGAGCTTTATTTACATCCTCCCAAAATTTCGTCGCGTTTTTTAACTGACATGTACCAATATTACCACCCCTTTGACTTCTTCTTCTTCTTCTTTTTCTTGTTCTTTTATTTACCATTATATATATTATTTATATTATATTAATTTAACATTTTGAAAAAGGCCTAAATATTAATAAACAAACGAAAGATAAACCAATACCCTGATAAAATATATTCGATCTTATTTTAGCACTTTCTTTTTTTATTTTTTTTTGTTCAGTTGTTAAAGAATCTTTAAAAGGTGTTCCTATTGAACGCGTTCTAACTAAATAATAAATAGAAGCAATTGTATAAATTGACATGGCATAGGCTAAAATTATAGATACTTTACAATAAGACATATTTATATTATATTATTATATTATATATATGCCAGCATGGAAAAGTAAAAGAGTACAACAAACAAAAAAGAAAAGTAGATGGGCTAAATTAAAAGATTCTAAATCAAGGTCTAAATCTAGAAAAAGAGACTCAATAAAACCACATTATACTAGAAAAAGATCTAGAACATCTAAGAGTGATAAAAAAGAGTTTGATCAGTTTTTAAAATCAAAAAAAAGAAAAGATGCATGGAAACCTAAAACACGTAAAAGTCCTAGTCCTAAAAAATCTAAAAGTGTAAAAAAACCTAAAAGATGGACAACAGATTGGAATTTTAGTGCTATGATGGAAGTTTCAGATGATTCATTGAAAAGACATAGAGAATTAATGAATAATACTGCCAAACCTGCTACAGCATTAGGTTTGCCAAATTGGCCACCAAAAGCACCCAGTCCTTCTAAATTACCAACTCCATCATTTAAACCTTCAATATCCCCATCACCATCTATAAATCTAACTGAAGATGATTATAAAGTTTTAGCATCAGCTGTAAAAGATGCATTTAAATCTAAATCTAAATCACCAAAACCCAAGTTATTAAGACCTATGGATATAACTGGTGTTAAATCCAAAAGAAATCCAGAATTATTAACTCCAGCACAAATATTACTAATGAAACCTAGTGATTTAGCTGCTAAACCAAAAAAAATCAAAAAACGTCGCAAAACTAAAAAAAATAAAAGAAAAAAACAACGTAGAACTAGAAAAAAAAGAGGAGGAACAAGACCTGGATTTGAAAAAAGAGTGAGAAATAATGTAAATCTTCGTATTGATAGTGCTATCGCTGCTGAGGATAGAGAAATAAGGAAAACCCCATCACCATTTTTAAATTTTATGAAAACAGGACTTTATCCTACTTATCAAGAAAGAGAAGAATCATTAAATCCAAAAGGATTAAGACTTAAATAATTTTATTATAAATTTTTTAATAAAATTATGACCCACACATTAAACACTCTTCATCAGAATCTTCAACTTGTTGCTTTTTTTCTGGTTCAATTGTAAACTGTTGAGGCGCTGCTTTAGCTTTTGTTCTCAAATAATAAATTCCAGTCTTTAAACCTTTAGACCAACCAAAGAAATGCATAGCTGTTAATTTATCATATGTAGGGGTTTGCATCCATAAATTAGTACTTTGACTCTGACATATATATGCACCTCTATCAGCCGCCATTTCTAATATATGTTTCATAGGAATTTCCCATACAATTTTAAATCTTTCTTTCAATACCTTAGGAATTCCTTCCACCTTTTGAATACTTCCTTTATTTTTTATTATTTCATTTTTAATTTGTTCATTCCATAAATTTAAATCTATTAATTCCCTTAACAAATATTTATTAATTACAACAAACTCTCCAGCCAATGTTCTACGTACATATATATTACTTGTAAAAGGTTCAAAACACTCATTATTTCCAAGAATTTGTGATGTAGAAGCTGTAGGCATTGGAGCTAATAATAAAGAGTTTCTTAGTCCATTTTCAACAATATTATTTTTCATACTATCCCAATCATAACGATTACTAGGTAATACATTCCATAAATCAAATTGTAAAATTCCTTGGCTAGCAGGACTACCTTTAAATGTTTCATATGGACCATTCATTATTGCTAATTCTAAACTAGCCTCTAATGCAGCATGATACATTGTTTCAAATATATTTTTATTTATTTCTTTTGCTTTATCACTATGAAATGGTATATTCATTTTAGCATATACATCTGCTAATCCTTGAACACCTAAACCAATAGGTCTATGTCTCATATTTGAAAGATGAGTTTTATCAGTTGGATAAAAATTAATATCAATAACTTTATTTAAATTTTCTGTAGCAACCTTAGTTACTTCATGCAACTTTTCATAATTAAATGTAGGTCTTAATAATTCTTCTAATTCATTATATCCACCAATATCTTTACCACATACACTAATAAACGGTAGTGTTTTTATTTCAACATTATTTTCTTCCATTTGATATTTTTTAAATCCTTCCCAATCTTTAGAATGTTCATTTACATCAATATATTCTACATCGCAACCAATTGTTAAATTATTAGCCTTTGCCATACGTTCTATTAATAGTTTTGCCATAGTACAATATTTACAATCCTTTCGTGTCCACATAATAACCTTACCTATAGGTACCATTCTACCATTTTCATTTGGGTCAGGATGAGGAATTTCGTATTTTACATCTACAAAATTTGATAATCCTATACTAGCCAAATTACATACTGCTGTTTCTTTATCATCACTATATTCAACAATTTCAGTACATAAGTTACTAGATTTAATTGTACCAAGATTTTTCTGATTTGATTTTTTATTACATGCATCTTTATATAGCATATATGGTGTACCTGTTTCTATTTGACTATCTAGAATCTTTAACCAAATATCACGAGCTTTCATAGTTTTATTACCTTTTCCAGCATTTTCATAATTCTCATATAGTATTTCAAATTCATCTCCATATACATCACTTAATCCAGGACATTTATCTGGACACATTAATGTCCAATTTCCATTTTGCTTCACTCTCTTCATAAATAGGTCTGGAATCCATAATGCATAAAATAAATCGCGAGCTCTTTGTTCTTCATCACCATGATTCTTTTTCATATCCAAAAACGACTCAATATCTGCATGCCAAGGTTCAAGATAGACTGCAAAACTACCCTTTCGCTTACCACCACCTTGGTCACAATATCGTGCTGTATTATTAAATACACGTAGCATAGGTACAATACCATTACTAGTACCATTAGTGCCTCTGATATGACTTCCAGATGCCCTAATATTATGAATATGCATTCCGATTCCTCCAGCCCATTTAGAAATGGATGCACAGTCTGCTAATGTACTATAAATACCTTTAATACTATCGCTTTCCATTGCAATTAAATAACAACTTGACAATTGTTGTCTTTGAGTACCTGCATTAAACAACGTTGGAGTGGCATGTGTAAAGTATTTCTGACTCATTAGGTCATAAGTAGTTTTTACTTTATTTAAATCTGCTCCATGAATAGCTAATGCTACTCTCATCCACATATGCTGTGGTCTTTCAACAATTGTACCATTTACACGCATCAGGTAAGCTCTTTCTAATGTTTTAAAACCAAAATAATCTAATAAATAATCTCTATCATAATCTATTATTTTTTCCAATTCATCCGCAAATAATGTTATTGACGACCATAATTCATTACCAATTAGTGATACTTGTTTTCCATTTACATCTACAAAATTATATAACATACTCATTGCTTTTTTAAATGTAGGTGGAGTATTTTTTTGATGATTGGATATTAGAATTCTACTGGCTAATATACCATAATCTGGATGTGTTGTTGATAATGATGCACACTGTTGTGCAGTTAATTCATCTATTTCAGTAGTTTTAATTTTATTATATAATCTATCAATTACTTTTTGAACTAATCCTGTATAATTAACATTTAATTCACCTTTTCCTAATTTTTTAACACGAGTTAAAATCTTATCAAAAGAAATAACTTCTAATCTTCCGTCTCTTTTAGTTACCTGATCCTCTATATCCATAATATTTAATTTATTCTAAAATATTTCTAAGTGATTTTTCAATTTATAATTTTAAATTAAATTTCTTATTTAATCTTTTAATTCATCAATACTTACTACTTTACTTATATTTTCAGCTATTTTATCATTATTTGCTGGTATTAACGGGTCCTTGCAAAATTTTTCTACTAATAAATGATACTCTTCTCTTAATTTTGGGTCTGTCATCCACATCGGATTTTTATTAATCCAAGGTCCCAACATAGCCAATTGTGCTGATGTTAATTTTGACCATGATTTCATTAATTTTGCCATCCCTTCGTCTTCCGCCCATTTCCCCTCATCCTTTACATAAAATTGTTTATTTTTTTCATCACTACAACATATTGGACGTTCCTTAGGTTCTACGTCTTTCAAATTTTTTATTATTACATTACTTATTCCTTTTACATATCCATTGGTTTTTGTATATAATAAATCTTCCACCGTCATTTTAATTTGGTCCACAAAATCTGTCAAATTCATTGCATCTTTACATTTTTCATTCAAAATCAAATTAATATTTAAATTTAAATTATTATTAATTGTTTGGTTATTATTTACTGTATTATCATTGTTTATAATTGTTGTTGGTTGTGGAGGTGAAGGACCTGTGCATTTTTTTTTATGTCGCCATACAGCTTTTCTATTATTAAAAACTTGATTACATTTATGACAAATAAAATGCAACTTTTTATGTTTTGCTGTTTTTAAATGTCTCTTCCAATCAATTAATCTTTCTGTTTTAAAATAACATTTTTTACATTCCCATTCTGCTGTTACTATAAGATTTTCCATTTATATAAAAATACATTTTTTTTTTAAACTTATTTCCTAAATATTGGATGTCCCATAAAAGCAATTTTTTGACACCATAAATTTTTTGTAAAAAAAAAAATTATTACCGTACTTCGTTTGATAATTATTATATTTTTTTAGTGCTTTTATGGGACATTTGGTGATTTTCAAAAAAAAACACCAAACGATATATGTAGTAAATAAAAAAAAATTGTAGTTATAAACACCTGACCATAAAGTGCTTTTTAATTTCCTAACTTTTTGAAAATTTCATAAAAAATCCACTTTTCGCACTTTTTGTACAAAAAATTGTACACCCATTTTTTTTCCATTTTCGCATGTTAATATGTCTCAAAGTTTTTTATTGAAAAAAGTCATGGTAAGACCATCGTCACAAAAATTTTTGTACACCCATTTTTTTTTCATTTTTAAACCAAAAATCGTCACAAAAAAATCTACTCATTTTCAACTTTACCAACTCAGTAACACAATTTTTGTACACTCGACAAAATCACGTTTTGTTATCATAATAAGTAAGACAGCATCTTGACAGAAAATGGCTCAGTAAGGCCAGTCACAATAAAAATTGTACATCCATTTTTTTTTCATTATTAAACCATAATACATGATAAAAATTGTACACGATTTTTTATTTTATTATTTCAGTGTGGTGTTTTGAAATTTAAAAAAATATATCTACATTATCAATAACGAAAATAAATAATTCAAAAAAAATTTATTACCATTAATTAAAAAATATGTACAATATTACAAAATTTACCCCCTTTAAAAGTGATTTTCGTTTTTTTCATAAAAAATCCAAAAAATGAGGCTGAAAATACCAAATCACTTTTAACATAAAATAGTAAAATTGTACAACAAAAAAAAAATTATCGTAACAAACATAAAATGTCCAATATGCTATTACACGAGAAATGGTTTAAAAATAAAAAAATGCCAATATTGTGACTGTACTTTTACCACCAATCAATGTTGTGACTGTTTGTGGTCTAAAATAAAAAAAAAATGGGTGTACAAAAATTTTGCCTACATTTTAAGAATTTCCATTTTTGGAAATTCTGTTTTGAGATGTAAAATGGTTAAAAAATGGGAAAAAAATAGGTGTACAAAAATTTTTCAGTGTCATATAATATTATTAATTCTAGTAAATATTTTTTTTGTGATTGTTAAAGGTAATAAATCACAAAAAAATGGGGTGTACAATTTTTATTTAGATATAGAAGAATCAATTTTGTTTAATAATTCATTGCTATAAATAAAATTTCCGGTGGGTTTATATGTATTAATACTTTTGTATTCTTTTTTATTGGCTTTATTTTGTAAAGGTAATTTTTCATTTTTTTTAAACATAAGTGAATTAATATCTTCTGGGCCTTTTTTTTGTTGATTTTTTTTTGAAACAATATTGCCAAAACCATCAACATTAACACCATGTTTTTTCTTGATATCCATTCTAGTATGATAAGGAATATAATGATTCCAAGAAATAAAAAGTAGATTAGGGTGTGTATATCTGACATGAAAACCATTATCTAAAAGTTTATCAATAATATATGTGATACAAGTAGTAGTATCATAAACAGGTATTCCTAAAATAAACTCTGGTACTAAATAGAAACAGTGTTTTTCACAATTTCTACTTTTAGATGTAACTTTAATTTTTTTATGAACTCTTGACAATATTTTATTATAAATTTGTATTTTATTATCTTGAATAGATTTCTGTGTAGAATATAAATCATCTAAATTAATCTTTTCTGTAAAATCAGCCATAATAAAATTTAACGAGAAAAAAAGAAATAAAAAAATACATAATATATATTACAATGACAATAAGACATTTAGTTATGTCAGGCGGTAGTTGGAAAGGATTATATGTAGCAGGTACAATAGAAAAATTATTAGAAGAAAAGTATTTTAATATGGAAGAAATAGAAACATGTTGGGTAACTTCAGTAGGAAGTTTGATGGTTGTATTATTATGTTTAAATATAGAATGGAAAGATATATTAGAGTATTTTATTAATGTACCAATAAAATTAATAGATAATATAAATTTAGATAGTTATATTAAAGCAATAAAAAATAGTGGAATATTAAATGAAACATTTTTTATAGATTTATTAAAAAGTTTATTTCAAGCAAAAAATTTAGATATAAATACAATAACATTAAAGGAGTATAATAATTATTGTGGTAAAGAAATAAACTTCTTTGCAACAAAATATTTGACATTAGAAACAACAATTTTTAATTATAAAAGTCATCCGGAATTAAGATTATTGGATGCATTATATGCAAGTTGTTGTTTTCCTTTTGCATTTCAACCAATAAATATAGATGGTAATATTTATATAGATGGAGGTATAAATGTTCATTATCCATCCGAATATTGTTTAAAAGAAAAAAAGAATGAAGAAATATTGGGAATTTATGTTAAAACTACCGATCGTACAAGTGAAAAAATGGATAATATATTAGAGTTTGGTTGTAATCTAATATATAAAATAATATTTGATAAACAAATGAAAAATTTAGATTTATTAAAAAACCAAGTAATAATAACAACAAAATCAATAGGATTTGAAGGGTTAAAAAAAATATTAAAAGAAAAAGAGGAAAGAAAAAAAATAATAGAAAAAGGTAGAGATTATGCATATTTATTTTTAAAATATTCAAATAACATCATGTAAAAATTTAAGTAAATTTTCTTCTGTAGGGGAAGCATCAAATTCAATAATTTGGTCATCTTTAATTAAGAATATACTAGGGTATCCATTAATTTGTTTTTTATATGTAGTTTCAAATTCTTCAAGACGTTTTTTATCAGATTCATTAATTTCTGAAAGTGATACAGCATAATTATTAATCATTTTGGCGTTACCAGATTTTTCCCAATCTTTCATAAGTTTAACCCATCCTCCAGAGTCTTCTTTATCTCCAACATTCATAACTTTCTTAGAATGAGGACACCAATCAGCATATATTATAATTAAGTTAGCAGATTTATCACTTTCATCTTCTTTAACTATTTCTCTATTAGTAACATAATCACTATTAGGTTTAACATAATTTTGATATATATAATATGCAACACCAATAAAAATAGCTAATAAAAATACTAAAAGAAGAACAAATGGAGTGGAAGTTAATTTTTCCCATACTTTTCCTATATTTTCTTTAAAACTCATTATAAAAGAAATATGTATTATTTTTCTATTTAAATAACGAATTTAAAAAAAAAACCGAATACTATATATTATGATTACAATAAGTGTAAAAGATAATACAATAAAAATTATAGATATAAATAAAAATTTAACAAATAGTGAATTATATAGAAAAATATGGTATGAGAAATATAAAATAAAACTTCCTAAAAATGAGGAAAGTAGTTATGATATAATAATGAATTATTTAAATAATGATGTTTGTAAAAAAGAAAAAAATTTGTAATATTTTTTTTCTAAATAAATTTTAATATGAAAACAAAAAAAAAGATGCGAAAAAAAAGAACAAGAAATAAGATACGAAAAAAAAGAACAAGAAAAGTATATACAAAAAAAGATTTTAGTAGTAATGATGGTATGTTAACTTCTGTTTGGGGTCCAAGTTTATGGCATACATTACATGTAATGAGTTTTAATTATCCAGTAAAACCAACAAAAAAAAATAAATCAGATTATAAACGTTTTATAAATTGTTTAAGATGTACTTTACCATGTGGCAAATGTCGTAAAAATTTAAAAAAAAATTTAAAAGAATTACCTTTAAGAGATAAGGATTTAAAAAATAGGGAATCATTTTCTAGATGGGTTTATAATTTACATGAACTAGTAAATAAAATGTTAAATAAAAAATCTGGTTTGACATATGAACAAGTACGGGAAAGATATGAACATTTTAGGTCAAGATGTACAGAAGATAAAAAAAAAGAAAAAGTAAAAATATTAATGGAAGAAGCAGGGTGCGTAAAACCATTATATGGTAAAAAATCTAAATGTTTAATAAGAATAGTTCCAGATAATAAAAGAGCCAAAACTTTAAAAATAGATAAAAGATGCATAAAAAAAAGATAATTTTATTACTAATTTATGAATAAAATTATTTAGGCAAAAGTATCAAAACTATTTAATACCGGTCTTGGTTCATTTTTACTTAATCTAGGATCAGACCATTTAGGAACCATTTTACATTCAAAAGGTTTTTTTGGACATCTTTGTGGTGCAGGACAAGCAGGACAATCCTTTGTAGTATCACACTTTTTAACATCAGGGCATTTGGGACATACAGGAGGTACAATTTGTGATTTTAAAACATAAAGTTCATCTTCATCTTCA
>CETH01117037.1_pt1 | contig 10377 bp, 10 predicted proteins | sample 361461 | NCBI WGS metagenome assembly CETH01 (sample SAMEA2622695, study PRJEB7988) | marine metagenome | isolation source: saline water (ENVO:00002010), including
ACTCATAATTGTATTGTGATTTTAATGGTTATTATTCGCTATATTCTTGTCGAGCACTTTGGGCTACTAGTTCGAGAATTTTTTCTTGAGGGACTACTCCAACAAGTTCATTTTTACTATCAACTACAGGAATAGGGTCTCCTGTTTCTAATACCAATGGAATCATATCTTCGACAATGCTTTCAGGAGTCACGACATATCGTCTGTCAAATTCTTGAGATGAAGGTTCAACCATTATATTACTTACTGATGTCACTCTTGTTTTTGGTATATCGAATGTAAACTCCTCAACAAATGAATTAGCTGGGTTAGTAACAATTTCTTCAGGTGTACCTAATTGTGTTACTTCACCATCTCTCATGATTGCTATCCTATCGCCAACAGTAATTGCTTCATCAAGATCGTGAGTAATAAAAACAATGGTTTTTTGAATAGTTTGTTGTAACTTTTTCAATTCGATTCTCATCTGTCTCCTAATCAATGGATCAAGACCACTAAAAGGTTCGTCCATGAGGAGAATATCAGGTTCAACAGCAAGCGCTCTTGCAATACCAACTCTTTGTTGCATACCTCCACTCAATTCTGAAGGGTAGGATGATTCCCAGCCAGAAAGACCAACAAGTTCTAATACTTCTAGTGCTTTTTGATTTCTAGTCTCAGTATCTACTTTTTGTATCTCTAATCCATAAGCAGCATTTTCTAGTACTGTCCTATGTGGGAAAAGGCCAAAGTGTTGAAATACCATTGCAACGGTATGTCTTCTGAAATTTTCGAGTTCTTGATTGTTATATTGAAGAACATCTTGATCGTTTATGAGAATGGAGCCAGAAGTTGGGTCTATCAATCTAATTAAGGCTCTTACAAGGGTGGATTTACCACTTCCGGATAATCCCATTACTACGAATGTTTCACCGGGATTAATTGACAAGTTGACGTTTCGGAGAGCTACGACCTGATTAAATTCATCTTGAATTTCAGATCGGGTTTTATTTATGTTTTCGGGTTCAAAAACAATTTCTGGATCGTTTCCAAACACTTTCCATAAATTCACTATCTCGATATTAGACATACAATACTCGTTTCTTTTTAAACGGTAATTGGTAGCGGTATTAGATGAGTAATTAATAAATATGAGGAAATAATTGTGTGGTTTTGAATAATGGGAATATAATTAAAATCTATCCATAAAATTCAGATGCAAATCTATTAATATATATACAAATCCAATAACTATGCGTTTTAAATGATCGCTAACCAAAATCTCCATTAAGCACAGTCTCAGCCTCCTTAATTGGTGATCACATTAAGGTTATCTAATAAACTACACTATGTCAAACAAAATTAGCTCTTTTCAAATCTAACATGATATCTTTTTGCAAATTTAATACAAATAAAAAAGAGGGGTTGAAAACCCCTCTTTTTTTAAGACATATTGAGTTTAGATTATGCAGCTAAGGATTCAATAATTCTGTCTTTAGCATCTGCTGTTACCCAGTTGTGCCAAGCATCATTGTTACTGAGAAACCATTTAGCTGTATCTGTGAATGCTTCTTCGCTCGAAGCGGCATCATCTTTTATCTCACCATAATGACCTTCTGCATCTAACTGGTTAGTTGCATTCCAATCCCATTTTTCTAAGAAAGCGCGAAGCTCTTCGTAGCCTTCACCTTGATAATCAGAGTGTAATGCAATCAAAATCTCTGCAGTAGGGAAGCCACAACCGAGTGCTGGATCGTTATCAGCACATTCTGATGGATCAGGTTGTTCTAAGACTCTCATATCAAGTGTATTAGCGAGCTTTGTAGGTCCCCAGTAGTAGAATAATACTGGTTCTTCTTTCAAATAGGCTCCTTCAATAGCAGCATCAAGTGCACCCATTGTGCCAGGATCTCGAAGTTCTACAATGTCAGAAAGACCATAAGCTTCGATTTGCCCTTCATTAACTGCTCGACATGCCCATTGTGCCATACAACCGTAAAGTACAGCTTTTCCTCCACTGTCAGCTTCTGCAAACAGTGCTTGAAACTCTGGTTTCTTCAAGTCTTCGACACTTTTTAATCCAGGATTTGCATCTTGCAAATATCCAGGAATTATAAATGTGCTTTGCCAGTTATCTTCCAAACTTTTACCTGTGGAAAATACTTGACCTTCAGCAGTTGCCTCAGCCCATGCGTCTTTTTGATTTGGTAGCCAGATTTCCATTGAAATATCAATGTCACCTTTTATCAAACCTTGGAATAATGGAACTGTAGCACCTTCAATAATTTCAGTTTCGTAGCCGTAGCCATTTTCTACCATGTATCTAGCCACCCCACTTTGTACTAACGCGCTATCCCAGTTGAGACCTGCAAAGACTAAAGTTTCACCTTCGCCTTCAAGTCCACTACTAGTTACATCATCAATAGCATCACATGCTGTGAACGCAACAGTTGAAATCATCATTATGATTGTTAATATAAACTTACTTTTTACTTTCATAATGACCTCCTCTCATAGGTTGCTCATTATTCCACATGAATACTCATGAGTCAACTTGATTTTTCCTTTTTTGTGTATTTTTTTGGGTCTATTTTGTTTGATTATTTTTGAATTTGTATACGGATTTCGTAATAATGCAAAAAATCGTAATAATTCAAAATATTTTGAATTATTTAAACATTTATCGAAAGTTACAAAGTAGATTATAATAAGTAATATTTATGGTTTGTTATGAAAAAAAATAAAATTCTGATAGTTGAAGACGAGACGAATATAGCCGACTCAGTGAAGATAAATTTGGAAGCTGAAGGCTATGAGGTCGAATATACTACTGATGGTCAAATGGGCTTACATTATGCAAGAACAATAAAACCAGACTTAATCATTCTAGACATAATGCTCCCTAAACTTGATGGATTCGAAGTTAATAAAATTATCCAAAAAGAACTCTCTATTCCAGTTATTTTTTTAACAGCAAAATCAGATGAAATATCAACTGTTTTAGGATTAGAACTTGGTGCAGATGATTATATTTCAAAACCTTTTTCGATGCGTGAATTAGTATCTAGAGTTAAAGCTGTACTGCGACGAGGCAATAATATTATTCATGACCAATCTTTAATTCAAGGTAATGATACTATTATAGCTAAGGGCAAATTTATCTATGATGATTTAGAAATCGACCATGATGGTCGAAAAGTAAAAAAAAGTGGTAATTTAATCCATTTAAAACCCAAAGAATATGAGCTATTAATACATCTGGCTTTAAATCAGGGCTTAGCAATATCCCGGGATATCTTGCTAGACAAAATCTGGGGAATTGATTACTTTGGGGATAAACGTACTGTTGATGTACATATAAGATGGTTGAGAAAAAAAATCGAATTAGATTCACAAAAACCAAAACATCTTATAACAGTAAGGAATGTTGGTTATCGGTTTGATTAACTAGGGCACTATGAAAACATTTATATTGATAAGATATATTTATACTGTAATGTTCATTACTATAATAAATCTTGTAGTATCCATCATTAGTTTTTTTTATGTATTCCTTAATGAAGACTCCTTTACATATTTGGTAATTTTTTCACTTTGGATTGTTTTATCATCGATTTCACTCATTACATTGTATAAATGGAATAATAATTTCCGATACATCAATGATCTTATGTCACTATTACCAAATATTGCGGATGATTTTGCTGAAAGCTATTCTACAAGATATATTCAAGAATTATATCTGAGTAATGAGACTCAGGAATTAGTTGGCCTTTTAACACCCGTTCGTTCTCTTGTTAACAATATTGTATCCATGATATACAGCTTCAAATTAGAACAAAACACCCTGGAGGCTCTGTTGGAAGCAATGGCTGATGGAGTATTACTTGTTGATGCCGAAGGCCGTATTCTTAGAATGAATTCTGCTGCTTCTCAATTACTTGACATAGATAGTGATCAATTGAAATCTAATCAAAGTTTTATGGGGCTTGTTTTTGATCATGAATTGGCAAATTTAGTCAATATAGCATTAGAAAATAATACAGTAACTCAAGATGAAATAGAGCTACTTCGTCCAAACAAGATTATGGACGCTATAGTAACCCCTATACAAAATTCAACTAACCGAGAAGTTGTTATAACACTGCATGATCTAACAGAAATAAGACGAATCAATACAACAAGAAAAGAATTCATAAACAATGTATCACACGAATTAAAAACTCCACTTACAGCTGTTAAGGCAATGGTTGAAACAATGGAAAGTGGTGTTCTTCCTAAAAGTAGACAAAAAGAATATTTTACAAAAATTAATGATGAAATTGATCGAATGACTGATATTGTTGATGAATTATTAAAACTATCTGGAATTGAAAGGGGTAATTACAGAGAAAGTTTTGATACAGTCGATATTAATAAATTGGTTTCTCAGGTAACTGGCAATTTTAAAGAAATTATCGAAAAGAAATTAATTTCAATGGAATTAGATTTATTTCCTTCTTCGCTAGTAATAAATTGTAATCAGAACCATATCACAGAAGTGATCACGAACTTGATCGATAATGCAACAAAATTCACCCCTGAAAATGGAGTAATTACTTTGGCGACAAAGTCTTCTGACGAATTTGTTATTGTTCAATGTAAAGATACTGGTATTGGAATTTCTGAAGAAGATATGCCTCATGTATTTGAACGTTTTTATAAAGTTGATAAATCTCGTTCTAATACAGGGACTGGATTAGGGTTATCTATCGCTAAACATATTTTGGAAAATCACCAAGGTAATATTGTAGTTAATAGTAACGTTAATGACGGCTCTGAGTTTATAATTACATTACCTCTTGATAAAACAAATATTAACTCATAATAGTAAACTTTATATGTTCATCGAATTTTAACAAATCGTTAAAATAACTATATCTATACAAATCCTATAATTATAAATAATAAATTTGTTTGTACATTAAATTATAGGAGTCTCATCAATGAGAAGTATATCTAAAATCATCGGAAAAACTTTTCAGCTTACATCACTGTTCGTAATTTTATCAATGGTGATATTTGTAGCTGCTTGTGGTTCTGATGACGAAGATACTTTATCTCATAATAATTCCACTCTCAAAGGTGTCATTAGAATTGATGGTTCTAGTACAGTATATCCTTTATCTGAAGCTGTAGCTGAAGACTATGGGAACAAAGAAAAAGATGTCAAACTAAATGTATCTGTATCAGGAACTGGTGGAGGATTTAAGAGATTTTGCCCTGGGGAAACAGATATTTCTAATGCCTCTCGACCTATTAAAGACAAAGAAATTAACATGTGTAATGAAAATAATGTCGATTATATAGAATTAATTATAGCTCTTGATGGTCTTTCAATTATGGTTAGTCCCCAAAATGAATTTGTTGATTGTTTAACAATGCAAGAGTTAAACAATATATGGAAACCAGAATCTTTAATAACAAACTGGAAAGATATTCGAGATGGATTTCCTGACAAAAAGTTAGATTTATATGGTCCTGATACTGATTCAGGAACATTTGATTACTTTACCGACGATGTTAATGGAGAAACAGGGGTATCAAGAGCAGATTATACGGCTTCTGCTGATGATAATGTTTTAGTAACAGGCATAACAGGATCTTCTGGATCTTTAGGTTATTTTGGCTATGCATATTATATAGAAAACAAAGAAATACTAAAGGCTATTGGTGTTGATGCAGGTGATGGTTGCGTGTTTCCAAGTAATCAAACTATAGTAGACGGAACATATCCTTTATCTAGACCAATTTTTATCTACGTAAATAAAAACAAATTAATAAACCAAGAGCATTTATATGATTTTGTTGACTTCTATATAGAAAATGTATCACTAATCACTAGTGAAGTTGGATATATTCCATTAGATTCTTACGATTCAGTACGAGCTTCCGTGAATTCAGCATTTATCAAATGATAAGAATAATTTATCTTACATGAAAGTTTTATATGCTTTACAACGATACGGATTTTAAAAATAAAAATGGCTCTAATTTAACCTTTAAAAGATACGCAATTGGAAAAATTGCTGAAGTGTTGTTTTTTCTTTGTGCTGTTGTTTCAATTATTACAACTGTAGGAATAATTATCACCCTTTTATCTCAAGCTCTTAACTTCTTTACTGATGTATCTATTTGGGAATTTTTAACAGGTACTAGATGGACACCAATATTAAAACCTCAAAGTTATGGTGTTTTACCTTTAGTGTCTGGAACATTATTAATATCATTAATAGCTGCATTATTTGCTATACCTGTAGGACTTGCAAGTGCTATTTTTTTATCTGAATTTGCACCTGAAAAATTACGAAAAATAACTAAACCTTTTTTAGAAATACTTGCGGGTATACCAACTGTTGTATATGGATATTTTGCATTAACTTTTGTCACTCCAATATTACAAAAACTACTACCAGATTTAGTTATTTTTAATTCACTTAGTGCTGGATTAGTAATGGGACTAATGATTATTCCTATGATTTCTTCTCTTAGTGAAGATGCGATGGTTTCTGTCTCTCGTTCTTTGCGTGAAGGTGCTTACGCCTTAGGTGCAACTCGTAGCGAAGTTGCATGGAGAGTTGTTGTTCCTTCAGCACTTTCAGGTATTGTGGCCTCTTTTATTTTAGCTATATCTCGTGCAATTGGTGAAACGATGCTTGTAACTATTGCAGCAGGGGCAACTCCTCGTATGTCTTTTAATCCTTTGGAAGGTGTGCAAACAATGACTGCTTTTATTGTTCAAGTTAGTAAAGGAGAAGCTCAACATAATTCGGTAGAATACAATACAATATTTGCTGTTGGATTATTATTATTTATTATGACTTTTACTATGAATCTATTTGGGCATTGGATAGTTAGAAAATGGCAGCAACAAATATGAAAAATAGTCAAGCAAAAAATAGATATGATCAGAATTTAAATAAGCGCTATTTCTATGGGAAAATTTATTATGGTATATTTTTCTCTTGTTTAATTTTAGCAATCATTGGACTAGTTGTTTTATTAAGTCAAATTGTATATCAAGGAATTGATAAATTAACCTGGACATTTATTTCAAATTTTCCTTCTCGCCATGCTGATCAAGCAGGGATATTACCTGCACTTTTTGGGTCGATATGGCTTATGGTTGTTACTGGACTGATTGCAATTCCATTTGGAATTGGGTGTGCAATTTATCTTGAAGAATATGCTCCAAAAAATAAATTCACACAATTAATTGAAATTAATATTTCTAATCTAGCAGGAGTCCCTTCAATTGTTTATGGATTACTAGGACTTGCTTTGTTTGTTAACTGGTTTCAATTAGGAAGATCAATAATATCGGGATCTCTGACTATGTCTCTGCTAGTTATGCCTATAGTGATTTTAGCTTCTCGTGAGGCTATTAAACAAATACCCACCACTCGCCGAGAGGCTGCCTACGCACTAGGCGCTACTCGATGGGAAGTAGTACGATTCGTTGTTATACCCTCAGCAATTCCTTCAATCATGACTGGTGTTATACTTGCTATGTCCCGAGCAATAGGAGAAACTGCGCCAATTATTGCTATTAGCGCAGTTATTTTTATAAGAGAAATACCTACCAATCTTAAAAGTGACTTTACCGTGATTCCCTTGCAAATCTATAATTGGGTTAGTAGGCCTCAAGATGAATTTAGAGATCTTGCTGCTGCAGGGATTCTTGCTTTATTATTACTTCTTTTATCTATGAATTCTATCGCAATTTTTATTCGATCCAGATACCAAAATAAATCGGAGGAATGATGGTAACCGATGAATATATATTAAGCACTGACAACTTGAATGTTTATTATGGGAATTTTCAGGCTCTCACTAATATTTCGATCAAAATAAAATCAAATATTGTAACAGCATTAATCGGGCCTTCTGGTTGTGGTAAAAGCACCTTACTTCGATGTTTTAATCGTATGAATGATCTTATAACAATATTCTCATTAGAAGGTTCTATCAAATACAAATCTCAGGAGTTGTATGATGATATAACTGACTCTACAAATATTAGATCACAGATAGGAATGGTTTTTCAAAAACCTAATCCATTTCCTAAAAGTATATATGATAATGTTGCTTTTGGTTTGAAAATTAATGGATATACGGGTAATTATGATGAAGCAATTGAAAACTCATTACGAAGAGCAGCGTTGTGGGAAGAAGTTAAAGACAGACTTAATAAAAGTGCAATTGGTTTATCTGGTGGTCAGCAACAAAGACTTTGCATAGCCCGTGCTCTAGCTGTAAATCCTGAAGTTTTACTTATGGATGAACCTGCTTCTGCATTGGATCCCATAGGAACATTAGCAATTGAAGAATTAATACGTGAGTTAGCAGGAAGCGTTACAATTGTTATTGTAACTCATAATATGCAACAAGCAGCTCGTGTATCTGATGAAACAGCATTTTTAATGGTAAATGATAATCGTGCAGGATATTTAGTTGAACATGATATTACAGAAAAAATATTTACCAACCCATCAGAAGAAAGAACCGAAGCTTATATAACTGGTAGATTTAGTTAGATATAGAGAACTTGCAAAATAATAAAGATACTGATAAAGTCCCCTGAAATATAATTACAGCAAAGCAGGAGGTAATTATGGAAAATAAAATGAGATCAGATTACATTAAATCCCTGCAAGACTTACAAAATGGACTACTGATTCTAGGAAGTATGGTAGAAAAAGCAATCCATAAATCTATCCAATCTCTTAAAGATAGAGACTTACAATTAGCACAAACAGTAATAAATGAAGACGATTTGATAGATCAAAAACGTTTTGAATTAGAAAATTCTGCAGTTACTTTACTTGCAACTCAATCACCAATGGCTGCTGATTTACGCCTTATTATTTCAGCATTACATATTGCAGTAGAGTTAGAACGAATGGGAGATTATGCAGAAGGTATAGCGCGTATAAGCCAAACTATTGGGGAACAGCCCACTCTAAAACCATTAATTGATTTACCTAAAATGGCAGAATTAGCTACTACGATGCTACATAAAAGTCTGACTGCATATACTAATAGAGATAAAGAATTAGCAATCGATGTTTGCAAATCAGATGATGCAGTAGATTCATTATATAGTGATGTTTATCATGAACTTGTGGGAATTATGATTGAAGACCCGGATACAGTACAAAGAGCAACATATTTACTTTGGGTTTCTCACGATGTCGAACGAATTGCAGACCGTGCAACCAATATAGCTGAAAGAGTAATTTATTTAGTTACTGGAGAACTTTCAGAAATAGATATTTCCACTTATTAAACAAAATATTACTTTCTATTATTATTAACACTGGAACAAAATCAAAAAATGTGTATAATTGCTGTAGATAAAATAAGAATATTCTGAATTTTACTAAATATTCTTCATGATATTGGTATAAATATTAATAATATTTAAGGAGGCTTTTATGAACTGGGTAGATTTAGTACTAGCAGTCGTAGGTATTTTTGCTCTCTATCAAGGATACAAAATGGGCTTAGTAGGTGCATTATGTAACCTAGTTGGACTGTTTGTTGGTATATGGGTGGCTGCGAATTTTAATGATGTAATTATGGGTGCAATTTTGGATCAAGGTAACATTGGCGTTTCACTTGCTACATTACTTTCCTACATCGTTATCATTGTTGGTGTTTTTATGGGCGCACAAATCGTTCGAAGAATCATTAAGACAGCTATGAATATAGTATTGTTAGGCTGGGTTGATAGTTTGGGAGCTGTTGTTGTTGGTGTCTTGTTTGGTGTTTTAGCTTGTGAAGCTGTTATACTTGGCTTTGCTAGAATGGCAAGTGATGCTACATATGAAGATCCAAATCCTGCTACCATTATTTCAGAAATGACAGGCTTAAGAGGTGCAGTTGGTGGAGGACTAACAGAATCTTCATTAACACCTTCATTTATTGAAATTGTTGAAGCTATACCAGCAAGTGCATTTGGAATGATCCCTGGTGATCTTGGTGCAGCTTTAGATGAAGTTGCTGCTGAGATAGAAGCAGTTAATGCAGAATAGATAATTATAGATTTAATATCTATGGCAGAAAATAAAATTCACATAGGGGGTCTTACATTAAAAGTATTGTCCGATGGCATACTTGAATTTGACCCCTGTGTGTTTTTCCCCTCAACTAATGAGGATGACTGGATTCCTCATAAATCCCATTTAAATCACAACTCAAATGTTGTTTTTGAATTATCGTGTTATTTAATTGAATCTCAATCTCATACCATTCTAATTGATACTGGTATGGGACCCAATCCCAATGTTCAAGATCCAAATTTTCCCGAATTAAGTAATGCTTGGGGTATTTTTGATAAATCCTTAGCAAATAATC
>CETH01077577.1_pt1 | contig 10372 bp, 5 predicted proteins | sample 361461 | NCBI WGS metagenome assembly CETH01 (sample SAMEA2622695, study PRJEB7988) | marine metagenome | isolation source: saline water (ENVO:00002010), including
GGTTAGCTTTTTTAATATAATCTACAGTATTAAATACTCTTCTTGTTTGCTCTGCTTTAGTATCTGTTGATGTTGATTTTGGTGTAACCTTTTTTGTTGGTGGATGAGGAACGCTAAAGTATGCTATGTTTCCTTTTAGATCAGTAAATTGTCCTGAACTAGCAGTACATATAACATCAGTCCAATCATTATCAGTAAAATCCTCCATCTGAATAACATTAGGAGTCTTAGTCCTCAATTTAATATTAGACTTAGCACCAGAAGTTTTAGCTAAACTAACAGTATGAGTTTCGCTACCTCTTCTACCACTTCTTCTCCATAATTTATCACCAATTTTAATACTATCTACTGCAAAACCACTTGGATTATCTTTATATGAAGAAGTAATACGTACTTCTCCTTGACCATCTATACTTTTTCCATCAGCAGAAAACTTTGCATCACCAGAGTCAATGTCTAAAGCAAAATTAGTATCATCTCCATGATCATCTTTTAATTCTATTCTTTTACCACCTCGAACAACTCTAATAGGATTATTTCTAGGATGTAAATTCCTATAGATTATAGGCATATTACCATTACCACTCTCCTTACCAGTACTAGTAAAAATTACTTTATATTTTTTACCAAACTCAACAGTTCTTTTAAAAGTCTCATTAATCTGAGCACTAGCAGGAGCTCCTATCTCAGTAAAAGGTTTAGCAACATTAAGATTAAGACCCTCTATCTCAATCCCATTAGCAAACATAGAACCAGTAGTAATCTTAAACTCTACCTCACTACTAGATTCTGGAGGTAGTTGCTGTTGAGCAATCTTCTCCATGATTGGATGATTATAAAGATCCAACCTAATTTTATGAACTCCTCCTTTAATAGTCTCCTTAACTGTTGAAGGACTAGAAAGGACATGTCCTGCTGCTCCCCCAAAACCAATCTGAAAATCTGATAAAGGTTTATTATCAATGAAAAGTTTAGCTTCATTATCACACTGTGCTCTAAACTTATACTCACCATCATAAGGAAAATCTTGATCCCATTCAAAGGTAAACCATTTTCCTGCAAAATCAGATGGTTTTGCATTAGAAGGTGGTTTAGGTGAGATAGCATACTTATTCATAAAGTCACCCCATGCAGGATGACTTACTTTATAAAATGCTCTAGTTGTTTGACCAACAGTAGTTATTTTTAAAGGTGGATCCTTTCTTGTATTCCACCAATCTTTTCCAGCTGATCGGAGTTCTTTAATATACTTGTCTATAATCCTTGCAAACTGATCATCACCTTGCTCAGTATATATTTTAGGATTCCATGATGCTAAGGGTTTACCCTCTGGAGTAAACATTTGACCCCAATCATCCTCACTCTCACATATTTCATATTCCTCAAAATCTTCCTTATCATCATAGTAAATAATTTTCTCTACAACATCTCCCATTACTGCTTTGACCACTGCACCAGCACCAAGATTACAACTATCCTTTACATCAACTAAAGGAGGATACTCGTAACCAAACCCTCCAGAAATCACATCAACTGCCATGAGTGATCCATCTCTACCAATGATAGGATTAGCTGCTACACCAACTCCTCCACCACCATAAAATACTATCTTTGCTGGACCACAAGGAGCTTCTAATTTTAAACCATCTTCACAAGGATCGGGTATATTTTTATCTGTTGGTTGTAACCTATTAACTTCGTTGATATTTAAATACTTTATTTCCTTTCGAGTTTTATAAATGAAAACTGTTCCTGGATTTATCTTCGCATAATCATTGGCTTCACAAACTGTCACGTTAGATACCATTCCTCTATCAGTGGAAATGTATCCAACTCTAATTCCTTCTTTAGTTGCGGGACCGAAAATATTAAATGATGCCATAGGTATATTTATTGACGTTAACGACGATCAATCGTTGGTTCTACAAAAGGAATCTCATCAGGAACTTTAATAACATCTCTTGCTTTAGCAGCAGCCTTCTGAACAGCATCAGCACTAGGTGTTTCCTTATCCCCTGCAGCCTGACTTCCTTTCGTTAATGTATAAAAATCAGAGAGTGCTTCATTAGGTGGAATCTCAAAGGGAAAAAGATTTGCTTTTATATTCTCAAAGGATAATGCCTGTGATAAATTACCTCCAAGATCTCCTAATTTAGGAATCATATTACCAAGTTTTTGTCCTACATCGGGAAGAGCATCAGCAACTGAACCAGCAGTGTCTCCTGGAGATACTGGACCTGATGTAGCTTTCTTAGTACCTGGATCTAAAACAGTAAGAACAACAAACGCACAGTTATTTCCACTACCATCCTGAACAACAGTTAAGAAATCTCCCATTGTATATCCTTCACCAGGATCAGCAATTGTTATACCTCCATTCTCAATAGTTTCTACAGAACCTCTTACTCTAACAATATTAAAAGTAGCATCAGTAGTACCACCAGGTATAGTAATAACATCACCTGCTTTATAGTTTGTTCCAGAATCTCCACTTGATGCTGAAGTAATACCAGTAATCTCTCCACCACCAACAGTATAATCAATCTTTAATCCAGATCCTGATCCACCTGTTACAGCAGAATTCGCTGATCCAACAGCATAACCTGCACCACCAGAATTTAAACTCATATCAGCTGTATAAATTACACCACCAGTAGGTACTACAATATCTACTTTAAATCCAGATCCTGTACCACCTGTACATGCACATCCAGTCTGAGTAAAGTACTTAGTACCACCTTGATCTACATTCTCATCCTCTTCATCAGTTATCTTTAAAACCTTTCCAAGACCTGTTCTATTATATGCTGTTGCTTTAAGTTTTTGATCTGTTTGCTCCAACTCACTACTCATATCACCAATGAAATTATTATAATTATTAACCAGACTATTATTAGCATTCATAAGATCACTCTTAATACCAACGATTGCTTGCCCTATAATATCTTCCGCAAAACATATAGGAACAAAAGGAGACCTTCTTTCACTACCAGAAGTAGTATTCAATCCAACATTAGCACCTGTAGAAACATCTATAGTCTCTACTGCTTCTTGTGAGTCTGCATCCGCAAAATTAACTCCTGTAGATGCTCTTGCCTTTACTTTCTTTTCTGCTGCATCTAAATTTAAAGCAGCATTAAGAATACCTTCCATCTGACCACACATCTTTTCCGTCATCTCATTATATTGTTTCATCGTATTGGTAGTATTAAGAAACTTCTGATCACCAAATAGATATCTCATACTAGATGGCATTGCTGCCACAGTCTGCTGCAATTCCTTATTTAAAGACTTATTAGTATATTCCATCATCTTATCCATAATAATCTTCATAAACTTAGAAATCTTACATGCAGTAAGTCCAACTTCCTTGTCTATCCCTCCCCTATCAGGAGGACCAGATACAGCATCAATATAAGAAGATTGTGATCCAAAATACTTATCAATCTTAGCAGTAAGATTATCAATCTCAATCTGTATTGACTTCGTTGCTGACCCTACTATATCATCAGGCTTCATCAATACAATCTTTTCTCTATACTTATCCTCTCTCTTTACATCTCCTGCGGACAACTGATGCATAGCATCAGGATTTTCCATCGTTGCTCCCGATACAGGAGGAGAGAATGGCATGTTAGCAGCACCTACTCTATTCCTTACTCCTTGCTGTACTTTACCCTTAACAAACGCTACCGTATCACTTACATTTAGTCCCTGTGCCTGAGCTAATGCTTTTGCATTCTCAATATCAAGTTGCTGTGCTTTAGTTATTAATTGATCGCTACGTAATCCAAACTTATTAAGACCTACACCAGGAGGTGGTGGAGCACCTTCCTTTGATACTTCTGGATCTTTTGGTTTCTGTGTTACAAGACCTTCATCAGGAACCTTTTCCTTTGCAGTTCCTTTCTTAGGATCTTTTCCTTCAGCAAATCCACTGAAAGCAAGAGAACCTGGTTGTGTATTGGTAACTTTATTACCATCAATTTTACCAGTAGGTAATGGGGTTTGAGCATTATTACCAAGGACTCCCATGATAACAGGAGTCTGCATGTTCTGTCCATCCATCCAGAAACCGAACACAAACATGCCCTGCCTAAGTGCAGAAGTTTGAAAAGCATTAGCAAGTCCACTACCAGCAGTGATAGGGTACATTACATTTGCCCAAGGTAAATTCTCAGGAGGGATAGCAGTCTCACCTTGATCATGAACACCCATGATCCTTACTTTATATCTTCTACCCCAACCTGGAATGGAATCCTTATCCTCAAATTTTCCTGATTGAATATTATCTCTCCAATAAGAATCGTCAGCTATCTGACCAATCCACCAAAGAAAATTGGATCCTAATACTCCTGAATTAAATAGGGCTCCTCCTTCCATTTACTCGTCGTATACTCTACATTCTAATGAGTCTGGATGATTATCACAATAGACCTCAAGTTTTGAGTCTTGGTGTCTCTGATGCCAGTCATTAATCTGACCCTCATTACTATTCACTTCACTCTCATCATGAGCATGAAATGCATCATTGTGCATCTTTAAATCTTCTTCACTATACTCAAGCATACCATGATTAATATGCTCTTTATTATCTTTAGGATCTAGATAAACCTCATGATTTAAATCATGATCGGGTACTTTAGTAGTCATATGTTTAGTTCCTTGGTTTAGGTTTTCTTCCGAAAGAATCTCTAACTAAATTAAGTTTAGTTAGTGTGTCCTTAGCAGACATATAATGACATAAATCTGCTATAATATATAGACCCCCTGTTTGGGTATTTTCCTTATTACTATTAGGATCACCAGATACTTGAGGAGCATCTACAAATATAGCATCTCCTGCATGTAATGTGAAGTCAGCAGGTATAGTAATTGTGGTCTTTTGAGAAAATAACTGATTCATTCTCATGATACCCTGATTTAACCACTCCTTAGGTTTAAAATTCTCCTCTTCCTTTTTCTTAATTTGCTCCTGTCCTTTACCAATTCCTTTACCTGCTGGTAAAGAACCTGGATCTAAAAGCATGTAAGTAGTCCTAGAAAAATCTGCACCCTTTTCTGTTTTATTAAATTCTTTATTAAGAACAGGCAATTCCTTTCCTGCTAAACTTAACTTATCCTCATTATCCACTGCCTTAGGATTAACTACTTCATAGTAAGTATTAAAAGGATTAAAAACAATAAGACGAGTAGAATAAGCACCCAACTTAAGTTTCTGCTGAACATTCACTGCATTAGATACAGAATATTCAAGTGCCTTTACATCATATCCATCAGGTGGAGTATCATTTACATCTGGAGTTTCATTATATAAAACAGATAACTTAGGCTCCTGTGCAAATAAAGAATCAATAGATTTAAAATGAAGTCCTTTATTAGTCTCCCAAAAAAGGAATCCTGCACTGATTCCTGTTCCACCACCACCTTCAGGAAGTTTAGGAACTGCCCCTCTAGATAACCAATTGATTAAGTAATAAGGTTTCTTATTATTACCTACAAAATTATAAGTATTCTCTGTCTCCTCAATATCAAGTTCCTTTGCTTTAAATCCTTCCTTTCCTTCACTCTCCTCCGAAGGTCCAAGAAATTTCTTATCCTCTAAAAGTTTTCTTACATGTTCATGTATATTTCCATCAAATCTTACATTAACTCTACACTTTTCATTAGCAATAAATTCTCTCGATGCTAACTCTAACTGAACTACTTGCTTTCTAGTATCCCCTGTCAAAGGATTAACTTTATTCACATATAATACCATCTCCAATGAATTTTTATTATTATCCTGAATTTTAATATTAACTCTTTCCTGTCCTACTAAAGGTAATCCCTCAGTAATAGTCTTATAATTTTTAGGATCATCACCCTCACCAACAGAATTACCAGCATCATTATAAGATACTATTGCTCTAGTAGCATCTTGTAAAATACTTTCATAATACAATAAATTCATTGTACCATTAACAATACTTACAGTCTTAGACTCATCTTTATTAGAAGTTATATCTATAACTTCAATACCAGAACCTTCACCCTCTATGAAGGTAGCTTCTGATGCTTTTGCTCCTGTTATTTGTGCCTGTGCCATTTGATATTACCCCTACTACTATTTAACCAAGAAAATCTAACTCTTCATAAGGATCACTACCTCCTCCACCACCACCAGTAGTAACCACCATTACTTCTTTATTTCCTGCTGCTGTATTATTATTAGGTGAAGGCATCGTAACTATAACAGGTTCTGCTCCACCTTCTTCCTCATACTCTGCTTGAGTCTGAATAGAATCTATAACTCCCTGTGCTCCATTCTGTTGGTTAGCAGCAATTAATTTATTCTGCACTCCACTAGTGGCACCCTCATCCTTAAACATCTTAGCAATAACTTCCCCAAGAGAAGAAGGTTTCTCTTCTTCCTTTTTCTTCCTTTCCTTATCATCCTGTTTTTTCAATTTATCCGATTTATCCTTTACTTTTTTCTCTTCATTTTTATCTTTCTTGGATCCTCCTTCTTCACCCTTAGGAGGGAAGAAAGATTTAATCAGTAAAGGTCCAGTGTTCATAGGGTTTAATAACCAAGGAAGAATTGGTATCTCTTTACCCATCAACAATGATAAAGGTCCTATCATTATTTTTACACCAGTTTTAAATACATTCCAAACTCTCTCTTTAAAAGGAACCCATCCAGGTATCCAATCTGGAGGATCTTTAGGTAAGTCTGGTATCTTAAACTTAGGTATACCATCATAGAACCTAGAGAATCCTCCAGACACAAACTCCCATACTGCCTTACCTGCATCCATAATACCCGACAATGCTTTCTTAAGTTTTGCACCTACTGCTTTTAACCCTCCACCAAACAGTAAAGTATAAAGCATATCACCAAGAAATACACCAATTGTTTCACCTATAAGAGTTCCCAAGATAGGAATAGGTATAAAGGTTCCTAAGAATCCACCTAATGCAGCACCTATAGCTTTAAAGAGTGCTAGTCCTGGAGGATCTCCTGTCAAAATAGATACGATACCAACAACAAGTGGACCAATAATAGGAATCTTTCCAAAGAATTTTGATACAAATGGTTTAGCACTCTTCATTGCTGGAGCAATAACCTTTGCTGCTTTACCAAATATCTTAGCAGCAAATCCTCCTATTTTTGATGCACCTTTAGTTGCACCACCCCTTAATAATCCACCAGCCTTACTGAGTATATTACCACCAACCCTAGCAACATTTGATACAACAGTTTTAACACCAGGAATCTTCATCAAGAACTTTCCAGCCTTGGCTGCTAAATTCTTTGCAAATTTAATAGCATTCTTAGCAAATCTAACTGCTCTCTTAAAAATTACCCTTGCTATTCTGAATGCTCTCTTTACTGCCTCAATAGCTGCCTTGACTGCTTTCTCTGCCCAAATTTTCCATACTAAAAATGCTGCAATAAGATCCTTAATAACACCAAGGAATCTATCAAATCCTTTCTGAACATCCTTACCAAATGTTTCTCCTACCCAATCACTTACACCACCAATCAGTTTATACCCCCAATCAATGAGGGTCATAGCAATATTTCCTACCCATCCTAGAACTTTAATAAAACCATCAGCAAATACAGCTGCTAATTTTAAAATAGGCATCAACTTTGGTAAATGATCCAATAAAAGCATAAAGATTCTACCAAGAACAACGGTACTAATAAATTTCCATATCGCACCAAAGAAACCTGGAGCCTTAGGTAACTTAAACTTACTTGCTCCTTTTGGTTTAGGTAATTTCTTTTCTAAATCTTTTTCTTGTTGCTTATCTTTCGCCTCCTCTGATGCTTGACGTTGATCCTCTCTTATCTTTTCCTTAACAGCATTAGATCCTGCTAATAAATTCTCTACCTTAATTATCTTAGACTGGATAACAATCAAAGTTCCTTCTACAGTAGAAGTATCTCCTCCTCCACCACCAGTATCACTAGGAGCAGCTATTATTCCACTAGGACCACTAGGAACTAAAGAAGTAGTAGGACGAATTGCAAGTGCTCCACCTTTCTCTTCACCACCTCCCATGGCTTCTTGTGCTTTTGCTCTCCTCTTCTTTACATTTTTCTTTCTATTCAGAAGTTTATCACTAGCAATCTTCTTTGCTCCACCTTTAACGGCACCCATTGCTGCTTTTCCTAGTGCTGACCAAACCATAATACTATACCGTTATCCCCAGAGTTCTGATCTTAGACATTGACACCATTGCTCCAGCATCAAAGGCAGGTAAATCTTGTGAAACTGGTTGTCCTTGTCCTATTCCTTGCTGCTTTGCTACTTCTTTATTAATTTCAAAAGGATGACTATGTTTTGACACAGGTGGTTTAATATCCTTTGCACCAGCACCCTTCATTTTCTTAATAAGTTCTGAACCAGCACCCATTGCCATACCAAGAGGTGTCATACTAAATGCTTTCTTAGCAATACCACCTACACTAGCACCTGCAGCAGCACCTCCTTCCGCAATTTGAGCAGGAGTAGAAGCAGGAGCAGCAGCAATCTTTCCACCTTTAACGACTGCCTTCTCTTCACCATGCAATGTATTATGAACACCAACAATTAAATTCTTAACTCCTTTGATTAAAGGTTTTAAAATCATCTTGATGATAGGATTATTCTCCAACATTTTCCCTGCCAATCCACCAAGAAATCCACCAATTCCACCACCTTTCTTATCTTCTTTTACTTCTCCTCCACCAGAATAATGTTTTACAGGTACTCTTGGTAATGATAATCCACCACCTTTAAAGGCAGGTGTTCCTCTCTTCTCTTGAGGTTTATTTGTTCCACCAGCAGCAGAATTCATTCCCTCTAGGGTATCAACACCATACTGTTGTACAGCACCCTTCGACATAACAAACTCACCAGGAGTAAGCATAGCAGGAACAGTGTCAGTATTTCCTTTACCAGGAACCTGACCACCCTTATTCATTTTCTCTGGTTCATCTCCAGATTCTTGAGGTGGTTGGAGTCTTTGAGATTCGTCTTGTGATGTCTGAGCTTGATCTAATTGTGCAGTATCAGAACCAGCTGGTTTTTCTTCACCTTGATCCTCACCTTCTTTAAATTCAGAGTCATCAAGATCTTTATCAACTTCCTTTAAAGCATCTGCCTCTGCTTTATCAGCGTCTTTATTTCCTCCCGTTATAAACTTCCATATACCTCCAAATATATCTCCAACGAACTTAACCAGATTGGTTATTGCTCCCACACCCCACCATATCAAAGCACCTACACCAACTACCCATCCTACAGGACCTAATATAGGTCCAAAGATTGCTAGAATACCAGCAACCATAACGGGCCACCAATCCTTAATAAACTTAAAGAGAGAAGTAATCTTATCTTTATTCTTAGTAAAGTAATCAAAAACATTCATTACAATTCTTCCTAAGAAAACTGTCTTAAGGAAATCCCATATCCTCTGGAAGATACCCATTGCAGGTTTGAGAACTCCCTGTATTCCTTTTATTGCTACACCACCTATCTTCTCTAATGCTCCCTCTGCTCCCTTTCTTTTCTTCTTCTCTGCTGCTTTACGTGCATCATCAGCAGCTTTTTTATCTCCTTTAGCACCCTCAACTAATGTGGTATTGATATTAGTAAGACTAGTATTAATTGCTTGAAGTGGTGCTAACAATCCACCAGTCCCTTTCTCTCCTCCTCCTTCTTCTGCTGGAGAATCAAAATCAATAGCAGGATTCCGACTCTTATCTGGACGTACATTAATAGCACTAGGCCCTGTAGTAGTTCCAGCAGCCTTCTGTGCTCCACCTACTGAACTACCTTTCTTAAATGCTTCTGCACTTATCTTTCTTCTTCTAAAAGCTATCTTTCTCTGAGTAGCAGTTTGATATCCTCCTCCAACATCTTGGCCCATGACCCTTGATGCATACCCAGGATCCATTCCTCCACTAGAACCACCCGACGTACCAGCACCTCCAGCACCTCCAGCCCTTCCACCAACAGTTCCAGTTCCAGTTCCAGAACCTCCAGAAGATCCACCTGAGGTATCCCATTCACCAGTTTCGTCAGCCCAATCTCCAGGTATCTCTTCTGTACCACCTCCACCAGGTGGCAACTTATCCATCTCACGAACTTTTCCTTCGAGTCCAAGAACCCGCTTTAAAGTTTTCCTTTGTAATCCAAAAGACTTAGATAATGTAGCATGTATATCTTTTAAATCTCTATCATGCAAGTCAACCCTAGCCGCCAGCTTATAATGAGGATCATGCTTCCCCCTTAAATTAGCTATTATGTTAGTGTTCTTGCTAGGCATTCGCTTGTTTTTGTTTGCGTTTTAGTTCTTCTTCCTCAAGATGTTGTTGGAGAAGACCCACATAGAT
>CETH01076938.1_pt1 | contig 10371 bp, 9 predicted proteins | sample 361461 | NCBI WGS metagenome assembly CETH01 (sample SAMEA2622695, study PRJEB7988) | marine metagenome | isolation source: saline water (ENVO:00002010), including
GAGGTGAAAATATAAGAACAGGAAACAAACTCCCTTCTGGGCCTTATTATTTTATAGTTATTACTAATGATTCTATAACTAAAATTGAAGGCTGGCTTTATATTTTTAATTAATATCTTTGCTTTATAATAAAAAGGCCTCGTAGCATAACTGAATAGTGCACTTGATTACGGCTCAAGAGGTTGCAGGTTTGAATCCTGCCGAGGTCACTAATTTAAAATATGAAAAGATCCACATTCATTAAAAGTTCTATTCTTGGATCAATTGCTACAATTTCTTTAAATGGAATAAAACTTAATTCCAATCCTAAAATATCTTTATCACCTTGGTCAATAATGAGAAAAGGTTATGGAGAAATAGATCCAGGAGGAATAGATGTATATGATTATCCAATGATAGCTAAAGAATTAGGGTTCAATTATATTGAACATGAAATGTTTCATTTTCCTAAAAATCTTGATGATAAGTCAATATTTAAGATGGTAAGTAGATGTCAGGAAGCTGATATAAAAAGTGTTTTATTATTAACTGGAGGGATTGGAGATATTACTGACACAAACAAAAAGTACAGAAAAATAGCACTTGAAAAATATAAAAGATGGATGGATATTGCTCATCTACTTAAATGTAAATCTATGAGAAATGTTTGTGCTGACAGAATAACTGTAAGTAGAGTTGAAAAATTAAAATATGCAATTGAGGGAGTCTCTGAATTAACAGATCATGGAAAAAAATTAAAAATGGATCTATTAATTGAAAATCATAATGGTTATTCGTCAGACCCAGATTGGTTAGTAACTTTAATAAAAAAAGTTAATTCAAAAAATTTAGGGATTTTAGGTGATTTTACCAATTGGAAATTAACTGACAATCCTAAAACCTTTTTTCCTGACGCATATAAAGGATTTCAAATTATGTCACCTTACATAAGATTTGTAAGTGCTAAATCAGAAAAATTTAATATTAATGGTCAAGAAATCAATACAAATTATAACAAAATGTTCAAAATCCTAAAAAATTGTCCACAACTTGAATGTATTGGAGTTGAATTTTTTGGGAATGAGATTGCCAGAAAAAAAGGCATTTCACAAACAAAAAATCTGATTGAAAATTCATTATCAACAATTTTTTAGTTTTATTTAGTACAATTATTTCAATCTAATCTAGTAATAACGTTACTTTTTTGCTAAAAATTTATATATTTGAATGGTGAAAAATATAATAACATGAAAACAAAAAATCTTTTTCTGTCTGCGATTGCAGTTTTATTTATGACTCTTGGTTTATATGCTCAAAATGCTGAAAATCCATGGGCTATTTCTGTAGGAATAGACTTAATAAGCCTTCAAGATGAAAACACTGATTCAGGTGTCAAAATTGGAGCTCCTGCTCTTAGTTTATCAAGGTATTTAGGTGCTGGATTTTCTATCGGAGGTCAATATGTAATTGGTAAATCTGCTAATAATGGAGTTGATTTAGACTATCTTTCAATGGATGGTATAATAAAATATAATCTTGGTGCTGGAAAATTGAATCCTTATCTTTTTGGTGGGTACGGTTTGACCAATTTTTCAGATAATGATGATGATGAAGGACAATTTCCCTCTACTGAAAGTTCAAGAACTGTATTAGGTGGAATTGGAATAAATGTCCCTATAGGTGATAATTTAAACATTAACGCAAGTGCATCATATAGATCTGCTAACGAAAGTGGAACATACAACCACCTGCAACATGTGATTGGATTAAATTATACTTTCGGGGACGGTAGTGATAGAGATAAAGATGGTGTTTCTGACAAAAAAGATGAATGTCCAGATATTCCTGGTTTAAAAGAGTTTAACGGTTGTCCAGATAGTGATGGTGACGGAATTCCTGATAACAAAGATGCTTGTCCTGAAGAAGCTGGTACTGAAGCACTTAATGGTTGCCCTGATAATGATGGTGATGGCATACCTAATAATGAAGACGCTTGTCCTGATAAGGCTGGTTCTGCTGAAATGAATGGATGTCCAGATTCAGATGGAGACGGAGTTGCTGATAATGAAGATAATTGTCCTGAAACTGCTGGGGATAAAGAAAACAATGGTTGTCCTTGGGCAGATGCTGATGGTGATGGTGTTCCAGATAAAGATGATTCATGTCCGGATGTTGCTGGAGATGCTGAAAATAATGGTTGTCCTGAAGTTCCTAAATCTCTAGTTGAGTTTTTAGAAAGCGATCAATCAAGAATATTATTTACTGCAAGTAGTTCAAATATTAATAATGGTGGAAAAGCTTCTCTTGATAAGCTTAAAGAGATGTTAGATATGTATCCAAATGCAGCAATTACTATTGCTGGTCACGCTTCAAGTGATGGAAGTACTGCTTACAATCAAAAGCTTTCTGAACGAAGAGCTGCAGCAGTTAAAGCTTATCTTGTTGGTAAAGGAGTTGATTCATCTAGAATTGACACTATAGGTTATGGTGAATCAAAACCTATTCAACCAAATAATACAAGGAAAGGTAGAGCTATGAATCGAAGAGCTGAAATTAATAGAAGAGCTGAAATTTCTGTTAACTAATTAATTCATAATTTATTAAATTAAAAAGCCCTTGGTAAATCAAGGGTTTTTTTTTGAAATTATATTTATTTTTAATTCATTATTTTTAAAATAAAAAATGAACTCTTCTACTTTTAAAATATTATTTTTTCTTTTACCATTAATATTATTTTCTCAAAAGAGGGAAATTCCTATTGATACAATTGTTTATACTAGTCATAGTACAACAATAAAAGGTCAAACTATAAATTATATTGCCGAAACTGGAACTCAGCCTGTTTGGAATAAGGATGGAAAACCAATAGCTACACTTTTTTATACATACTATAAAAGAAAAAATGTTAAAAATAGAAGTAATCGTCCATTAATTTTTTCATTTAATGGTGGACCGGGCTCAGCATCTGTATGGATGCATATGGCCTATACAGGACCAAGAATATTAAAAATTGATAATGAAGGATATCCTGTCCAACCATATGGATTTAAAAGTAATCCTTATTCTATTTTAGATGTTGCTGACATTGTATTTATTAACCCTGTTAATACAGGATATTCTAGAATATTGATTGATAAAGATGGAAAAAAAGAAAATCGTGAAACTTTTTTTGGCATAAATGAAGATATAGCTTACTTGTCAGAATGGTTAAACACATTTACATCTAGAAAAAATAGATGGGAATCACCAAAATATCTTATTGGTGAAAGTTATGGAGGCACAAGAGTTATGGGGTTATCTTTAGCTCTTCAAAATAAACAATGGATGTATCTTAATGGAGTTATTCTTGTATCACCTGCAGATTACAAAGTAATAACAGTTGGTGGGCCTGTTTCCTCTGCTTTAAACCTCCCTTATTATACTGCGACAGCATGGTATCACAAAAAACTTGAAGATGAGCTACAAAATAAAGATTTAAGAGAAATTTTACCTCTTTCAGAAAATTTTACTATTAATAAACTAATCCCTGCCATTGCAAAAGGAGGATTTATTACTTCTGAGGAAAAGAAAGATATTGCAAAAAAAATGTCTTATTTTTCTGGCTTATCTGAAGAGTCAATAATTCAAAATAATCTTGATGTTCCCAATAATTTCTTTTGGAAGGAATTACTTAGAAATGAAGGAAAAAATATTGGAAGATTAGATAGTAGATATTTAGGTATAGATAAAAAAGAAGTTGGTGTAAGACCTGATTATAGTGCAGAACTAACTTCCTGGCTTCATTCATTTACTCCAGCAATAAACCACTACATCAAAAAAGAATTGAAGTTCACAACAGATATAAAATACAATATGTTTGGACCTGTTCGTCCATGGAATAATGATAATGATAATACAAGAGATAATTTAAGACAAGCTATGGCACAAAACCCTTATTTAAAAGTCTTATTTCAATCAGGTTATTATGACGGAGCAACTACATATTTTAACGCAAAATATACTATGTGGCAAATAGATCCTAGTGGAAAGATGAAAGATCGTTTTTATTTTAAGGGTTATAGAAGTGGTCATATGATGTATCTTAGAGCTGAGGATTTAATTAAATCAAATGAAGATATAAGAGAATTTATTTTAAAGACATCTTATCCTAAAAAATCAGCTAAATATTAAAATTAAACATCACAAATTTTAACAGCTTCCTCAAGAGATGAAATACCTTTTCTATCTTTGTTCTTCGGTATAAATTCTTGTGCAACATATCCTTTAAAACCTGTTTTTACAATGGCTTTCATAATAGCTGGATAATATAATTCTTGGCTTGAATTAATCTCATTTCTTCCTGGTACTCCTGCAGTGTGATAATGTCCAATATACTTATGATATTTTGAAATAGTCCTTATTACATCTCCTTCATCAACTTGCATATGATAAATATCATATAATAATTTAAAATTATTTGAATTTAAACGCTTACATAATTCTACACCCCAATTTGAATTATCACACATATAATCTTTATGATCAATTTTAGAATTTAAAAGTTCCATATGTATAATAACTCCCATTTTTTCTGCTATAGGAAGAATTTTGCTCAAACCTTTAACGCAATTTTCAAGGCCCTCTTTATCACTTATATTTCTTCTGTTTCCACTAAAGCAAATTAAATTAGTCCAACCAGCATTAGCAACTAAATTTATATGTCTTTTATAATGATAAATTAAATCCTCATGATATTTTTCATCACACCATCCATTAGTCAAGCTTCTGGTTGATTTTCCTTCTAAATCTCCGTAGCACATTGTTGAAATTAAATTATGTTTTTTTAAAACATCCCATCCCTCAGCTCCAATTAAATCAATCCCTACTATACCAATTCTTTTTGCCTCAAAAGCTAAATCTTCTAATGGTATATTATAGCACCACTCACAAACTGAATGATTAATATTTCCTTTTAATAAATTCATTTTTTTAATTTTTTTATTTTTTGAATAAACATTATTATTAATTGTAAATGCAACTGTTCCTGCAGCTACTGTTTTCAAGAGATTTCTTCTTGAGATTTTCTTTTTACTTTTCATTGTAAATAAATTTAATTATTATTTTCCCAATTCCATGAACTGGCTATGGACTCTTCAATGCTTAATTTTGATGTCCATCCTAATATTTCCTTAGCTTTAGAACAATCAGCATAAGAAACAGCTACATCACCCTTTCTTCTCCCCGTTACTTTATACTTTAACTTTTTTTTAGTCACTTTTTCAAAAATTTTAATAATTTGAAAAACAGAGTGTCCTTTTCCTGTTCCAATATTAATAACTTCAAAATTTTTGTCATTTTTAGGTTCTAAAATAAATTCTAAACTTTTTATGTGAGCCTCAGCTAAATCCATAACATCAATATAGTCTCTAATACATGTACCATCCTCTGTTGGATAATCATTTCCAAAAACCATTAATTTATTTATTTTTCCAATTAAAGTCTGAGTAATAAAAGGAATTAAATTTTGAGGTTTTCCATTTGGGAGTTCTCCTATTAAACCCGATGGGTGGGCTCCAACTGGATTAAAATATCTTAATACAACTGATTTAGTAGACAAGTTAGATTTTGTTGTCTCTCTAATGATTTCTTCACATATTTGTTTAGTTTTTCCATATGGGGAAAAAGCTTCTTTTATAGGAGCATCCTCTTTTATTGGAACTGAGTCTGCGTTTCCATAAACAGTTGCAGAAGAGCTAAAAATTAATGGGATTTTTCTTTCTTTAATTAAATTGTAAAGATTTATAAACCCTAATACGTTATTATCATAATATTTTAGCGGATTCTCGACACTTTCAGAAACAGATTTGTGTGCTGCAAAATGTATAACCCCTGATAAATCATTGTGTTTTGATAAAAAGAGTTTCATTTGGTTATAATCTCTGATATCTAGCTTTTCAAAAACAGGAGATAAATTTGTAATTTTTTTTATACCCTTCAAAACAGAAATAGAACTATTATCTAAATTATCGACAATTATAACCTCATATCCTTTTTCTAATAATAAAACAGATACATGAGAACCTATATATCCTAAGCCCCCAGTAACTAGTATTTTCACTTTTCTTTATTTTTTATATTTCCCATCCTTTTCTATAAACTCTAGAAATAAATTGATTTGCATCATCAAAATTGGTTATTTTCATATTTTCTGCATCCCAGATCAATTTTTTTCTTCCTGTCCATATTGGACTACCCCACATACCTTTCTTTTTAGGATCTCTTAAAAGATAACTTCTAATAGCAACATTCCCTAATAAAACTGATTCTGTTAATGGGCCAGAAAAATCAAAAGAAGAAGTTAAATCAACATGCTCTTTACTGTTAAATCCAGCCTTACATGCATCTACCCATTTTCGTTGATGACCAAACTCATCTTGATACATTTTCATCATTGCATCATCTACCTTACCCTCAACCATTAAGTCAGAAATATGAAGACCCTTTTTAATAGGTGATTCTCCTTTTAAATACAACATTGGATTAAGAGCTTTATCATAACAAGAAATTACCCCTTTATCTCCAATTATCATCACACCCTCGTCCTCTATATCTACACTTGATGGAATTAAATCAGGGTGAAACGGTTTAATTCCTCCGTCAGACCATGTCATTTTAATTGGAGAATTACTTTTTTTTGTAGAATCAAAACTTAATTGAACAACAGATGATGGTGGACAGCCCTCAGGAATATATTCAGGTGACCACATTTTTGTGAATACAGTACCTATACTACACTCAACATCTCTAGGGTATTTTAATTCTAATAACTTAAAAGGTATGTCCATTAAATGACATCCCATATCTCCAAGAGCTCCTGTACCATACTCCCACCAACCTCTCCAGTTAAATGGATGTAAATTAGGAGTATAATCTGTTTTTTTTGCTGGACCTAACCAAAGATCCCAATTGAGTTTTTTTGGTTTCAAGGAAGGATTAGGTTTTGGTGGATGAACTCCTTGAGGCCATATTGGTCTAGATGTCCATACATGAATATTGGATATCGATCCTATTTTACCTGAGTCGATCCATTCTTGCATTATATCTTGATTAGGATTTGAAGCTCCTTGGTTACCCATTTGAGAAACAATTTTTTTCTTTCTAGCAAGATTTGTCAATAATCTTGCCTCTTTTATATTATGAGTTAATGGTTTTTGAATATAAACATGTTTTTCTCTATCCATAGCATAAACAGCTGCAGAGGCATGAGTATGATCAGGTGAAGAGATAGTTACTGCATCAATATCTTTTTCCTTATCTAACATTTTTCTAAAATCAGCATAAAGTTTTGCCTTTGGAAACTTTTTAACAGTGTTGGCTGCATCTCCTGAAAAATCAACATCACATAATGCAATAATGTTTTCTCTTCCATTTACAGAGGCATTTAAAATATCACTTCCTCCTTTTCCACCAGAAGCAATAGCAGCTATATTTAACTTATCACTTGGAGAAATGAAACCCGAACCTCCCAATACATGTCTTGGAATGATAAAAATAGAAGATGCCAAAGCACTCTTCTTTATAAAATCTCTTCTTTTCTTATTAATTTTTTTATTCATACAAATAACTTAAAATCTTTTTCTAAAATTAGACAAATATTTTATTAAAGAGTTTATTTTTTATACTCTTTTAACCAATTTTTTACACGTAAAATTGAATTTTCTTCAATATCCTTCCAAAAAAGATTTATATCAGCAAAATGATAATTTTTTATAAAAGACATTAAAAATCTTTTTGGAACCTTTGGTAAAGTTGTCCATAAAAGCCCATCAATGACTTTAACAGAAACACTTTGAGAATATATCTTTTTATCTTCATAAAGAAGACCCTTATGATGATAAATTATTCCCTCTTCCTCATTATTCCAAGTTATAGGGTTTGAAGTCACACCGCCTTTGAACCAGGAATCATATTTTTTGGGGAATTTTCCATATTTATATGAATTCCAACTAACAAATCCACCTGTCTCAAAACTATAATTCATAGATTTAATATTTTTAAATTCATTTTCTTTAATTGATGTCCCTATCAAATATGCTCCAACTAATTTATCTTGTAATGGTTTTCCATCAAAAAATTCCTGAATTAATCTTTTTGCATGTAAACTTCCTTGACTGTGAGAAGCAATAATTATAGGTTTTCCATTGTTGTAATTCTCTAAATAATATTTAAAAGATCTTTTTATATCTATATACGCTATTTCCCATGCTTTTTTACCCTGATCTGTATATCTTTCATCAAAAATTCTGTAATGAGCTTGTCTATAAAAAGGCACATACAAATTTGCACTTTTAACCCATGCTGAAGCTTGATAAAAAATTGCTTTATTGATGACTTCATTTCTAAATTCATTTTTCCAAATATTTGCATTCCAAGAATTATCTTTTTTATCAAGTAGTAATGTTGGGTATAAATAAAAAACATCTGCATCCTTTTTCTCATACTTTTCAGTAATCTCTTCTAAAATAGCAGGATATTTTTTTGGAATACAAGCCCAGCTTAAAGCGTTTGAATAATTAGGTGCTTTAGGGGTTTTAGCTAAGTTAAACTCAGTTGTAGAATAAATTGGTTTACAACTAATAATTAATACTGAAAGAAAAAAAACAAAATAATATCTCATAAATTAAAAAACATTGTTTTTACAACAATAAAATAATTACCATTCTCTCTTTAAATCTAAAGCATTTTTGGCTTCTATCTCTTCTTTAGGAATTACTTTTAGAAAAGAAGGATGTTGTTCAATTGAATATTCTATTTTTTCAATTATGCTTTCAACACTGTCTTTTTCGTAATCAATAATTAAAGGCTCTTTTATTACAAAAGATTGCAAAATACCTCTTTTCTTAATCATAAGACCTCTTTTATCAAAAGATCTTCTAAATCCATCTATAACTATAGGAATAACAATAGGTTTATAATTTTTTATAATATGCGCAGTTCCTTTTCTGATAGGCTTAAATGGCTTTGTTGTTCCTTGTGGAAAAGTTATTACCCATCCATCATCTAATGCTATACCAATATTTGAAATATCACTCATTTTCACTTGCCTATTAATTTCTTTTCCAGCTTCTCTCCATGTTCTCTGAATTGATATAGATCCCGCATAAGACATTAATCTAGGAATTATTCCTGATTTCATAGTTTCTTTTGCAGCAATGAAATATATATTCAATTTTGGATTCCAGATATATCCAACATTTTTAATTGAATCAATTCTTCCACTTAGGCTAGCGTTAAAAACATGAAACATTGCCACTACATCTGCAAAATAAGTTTGATGATTTGATACGAATAAAACCTTATTATCTGGTAGGTTTTTTATAATTTCTGAACCCTCTATTTTCAATTCATTAAACCCACGATATCTTCTATGGGTCATAAATCCAAAATACCTAATTATCCATTTTTTTATAATTAGATAATGACCAAAAGGATTTTTCTTTAATAAATTCATTATTTATAAATCAAATATAAAATATTAATCTTCAGATAAAATAAGAATATGTTTAAATTCTTTTAGAATCATTGCTGTAGCACCCCAAATAAAGTTTTTATTGATTTTATAACCTGGAACTTTAACATTATTTAAATAAGAATTTGTTACTATTTTATGAACTTTATTCAATAAAATTAAATCATCCAATTTAACTATAATTAATTCTGCAACTTCCCTCTTATTAATTATAAAATCTGGAGATTTTTTTGTGTATGCAAGAAAAGGTGTGACTAGAAAATTACTTGGAGGAATATATAAATTTTTAAATTTTTTTAATTTTTTAATACTAGATATTCTTACACCAAGTTCTTCGTTTAATTCTCTTTTTGCAGTTTCCCATAAATTTTTATCTTTTTTATCTTTTTTTCCGCCTGGTAATGATATCTGACCTGAATGAGCTCCATCATATAATTGCCTCTTTATTAATGGAAAACTTATATTTCCAGAATTATCTTGAAAACAAAAAATGATTACAGACGCTCTTTTATATGACTTACTTTTAAAATTATTAAAGGACTTACTTCTTTCTGATGGTATAAGATCATTGTCAAAATCAGATGATAATTTTGTTTTTTCCTTTATTTTTAAAACAAAATTTGAAAAAGAATCTAAATACATGTTTTTTAAAAAAAATAAAAATATAGCTTTTATTATTATAATTATTCTATTTGGATGTAATTACAATAATAGTACTCCAAAAAAAAATAAAATAATTAAAAAAAATAAAACAGTTAAAAACATATCTAATTTAAAAAATGAAGCAATAAAAAAATCAGAAAATTTCTTTTTGAATGAAAAAAATGCAATTCCTTTTTTCTATGAATATGAAAAAGAAAATAAAGAAAATAAGATTAAAATTA
>CETH01022796.1_pt1 | contig 10366 bp, 9 predicted proteins | sample 361461 | NCBI WGS metagenome assembly CETH01 (sample SAMEA2622695, study PRJEB7988) | marine metagenome | isolation source: saline water (ENVO:00002010), including
TATTTAGTTTTTTACGTAAAGGTTTTTGCTGTATTTCTCTAATTGGGCTTGATGCCACAAGAGTATTAAATAAACCATTCTTAAGTAAGGCCATTAATAATTAAATAATTGGACTATCAAACAATAAACTATGAATTTCTTCAGTAATGAATGGAGCAAAAGGGTGCATCATAATTAGAATTTCTTTTAAAAGAGGCCTTAGATTATCTGTCTCTCCACTTTTTTTACATTCTTCGATATAGACGTCGCAAAACTTGTTCCAGAAAAACTCATAAACTTCATTAATAGCATAATCCAATCTATAGTCTTTGATATTTTTTTCGATTTGCTTTTTTGAATTTTCAAATTCCTCATATATCCACTCATCAGTTTTATTTGTTGATTGGAATTTGTCATTTCCAGCTGGATATCCATTAATAAATCTTGCTGCATTCCAGACTTTAGTACAAAAATTTCTATACCCTTTAAGTCTACCCATTTCAAAGCTTATGTCTTTGGTATGCGTTGCAAGTGAATAAAATGTCATTCTTAAAGCATCTGTTCCGTATGAATCAATACCTTTTGGAAATTGATTCCTTGTTTTATTCTCAATTTTTTTTGCTATACCTTCTTGCATAAGATTTGTAGTTCTTTTTTTAACTAAATCATCTTGGGAGATGCCATAAATCAAATCCAATGGATCAATAACGTTACCTTTAGATTTTGACATTTTTTGCCCATTCTCGTCTCTAATGAGGCCAGTAACATAGACGTCTTTAAAAGGGATTTGATCTGTAAACTCAAGACTCATCATCATCATTCTTGCAACCCAGAAAAATATAATATCAAATCCAGTAACGAGAAGAGAGGTTGGAAAATGCCTTTTAAAATCTTCAGTTTTTTCAGGCCATCCTAATGATGCAAAAGGCCATAGGCTTGATGAGAACCAAGTATCTAGAACATCTTCATCTTGTATGAGTTCTCTGCCATCAAGTTCATAAAATTCTCTGACCTCTTCTTCACTATAACCAACGTAGACATTACCATCAGAGTCATACCACGCAGGTATTCTGTGGCCCCACCATATCTGCCTGCTGATACACCAATCCTCAATATTATCCATCCAATTAAAATATGTCTTAAGCCAATTGTTTGGATGAAATATTATTTCTCCTTTGTTAACAGCGTCGTTTGCTCTTGCCGCCATTTCTTCAGTTTTGACATACCATTGATAACTTAATTTAGGTTCAATAACTATATTAGACCTCTCACCACGAGGTACACTTATATGGTGCTTTTCTTCTTTTTCCAAGATATCTAGCTCCTTAAGTTTTTCTAATACAGCTTTTCTGACTTTAAAACGATCAAGATTTGAAAATGGTTCTGGCACATTTTCATTCGAACATGCATCTTCATTAAATATATTTATAGGCTCAAAGTCACTTACTGTATTTGAAGTCTTTACTTGACCATCTACCTCGTGCAATGCATATTTTTTACCTATTTCGTAATCATTAAAATCATGACCTGGAGTAATTTTAAGACAACCGGTTCCAAATTCCATATCAACATACTCATCGGCTAAAACTGGTATCTTTCTGCCCACAAAGGGAAGAACCACGTTTTTACCAACAAAATCTTTATACCTATCATCATTAGGGTTAACAGCAACTGCCATATCTCCAAACATAGTTTCAGGTCGAGTTGTAGCCACTATTAAAAAGTCTTCTGTATTTTCAATCGGATATTTAATATGCCAAAGGAGGCCATCTTTTTCTTGTCTTACAACCTCAAGATCTGAAACAGCAGTTTTTAGGGATGGATCCCAATTAACCAACCTATAACCCCTATAGATTTTATTTCTTCTATGCAATTCAACGAATGCTTTTATAACAGCATCATTGCATCCTTCATCTAGGGTAAATCTATATTTATTCCAATCGACAGAGCATCCAAGTCTTTTAATTTGTGAAGTTATTTTTTCTTCTGAATAATCTTTCCAAGACCAAACTTCTTCAAGAAATTTTTCTCTTCCGAGTTCTTTCCTGATTACATCTTTTTTTGCAAGATTATTTTCTACAACCATTTGCGTAGCTATGCCGGCATGATCAGCACCAACCTGCCAGTGCGCATCTTTGCCAGACATATGATGATATCTTGTATAGAAGTCCATGATGGCATACTGAAAGCTGTGGCCCATATGGAGAGTACCAGTAACATTTGGTGGAGGTATTACCTGAGAAAATGAAGCATCAGAATCTTTATTTGAAAGAACTTTTTCAGACCAGATCTTGGACCATTTTTCTTCAATTTCTACTGGGTAATACTGTTTATCCATAAGAAAGTTTCATCAAACTATTTTAATTTCTTACTAAGAATTAGCTGACTTATAAGTGGCACTGGTCTTCCAGTTCCAGCTTTTACAGGAGTGCTATAAGAGGCTGTAGCAGCAATATCAATATGCGCCCACTTATAATCATTAGTAAATTTTGAAAGGAAAGCAGCAGCATGAATTGTTCCAGCTTCTCTTCCTCCACCAATATTCGCTAAATCTGCATATTTAGTTTTAGTACATGATTGATGCTCATCCCATAATGGAAGTTGCCAAGCTCTATCACCTGACTCTTCACCGGATTCAATTATTTTATCTGCAAGATGCTGATTATTTGCCATAACTCCACTTGCATGTCTCCCAAGAGCAATGACAACAGCTCCGGTTAGTGTTGCCATATCGATAACATATGATGGTTTATATTTTCCAACGTATGTAAGGCAGTCTGCAAGAATTAATCTTCCTTCAGCATCAGTATTAAGTATTTCAATAGTCTGACCAGACATTGAAGTCACAACATCGCCAGGTTTTGTGGCTTTAGATGAGCACATGTTTTCAGCGCAACCCATAACACCAACTACGTTAACATCTGCATTTAATCTTGCTAGGGTAGACATGACTCCAAACACAGTTGCAGCTCCGCACATATCCCATTTCATCTCATCCATTCCAGGACTTGGTTTGATTGAAACTCCTCCAGTATCGAAAGTAACGCCTTTGCCAACTAATGCAATAGGTTTATCAGTTGATTTGCCTCCCTTGTATTCGATAACCATCATTCTAGCTGGTTCTTCACTACCCCTAGAAACACTTAAAAATGAACCCATACCCATTTTATGCATTTGCTTTTCATTAAAAGATTTAACTTTTAGCTTAGGAAAATCTTTTGTCATTGCTTTTACCTTTTTTTCAATTATTTTTGGTGTGCAATGATTGGCTGGAAGATCGCCCAAGTATTTTGCCGTATTTACTCCCTCACCAATAGCATATCCAACCTTTGCAGCTTGTTTAGCTTTTGTTAATTTAGATCCAGTTAAACCTGTTGTAAGGATAGTTAGTTTTTTAACGCTGGGTTTCTTAGAAGTTTTATTTTTTGTTTCAGAAAATATATAAACATTAGACTCAATTGTTTTAGAAACCATCTCAATTAACCAAAGTTCATCCTTTCCTTTAGGCGAAACTGTTCCAGGCATAACAGATATATCTTTACATTTATTTTGATTTCCTTTTTGTGCAATGCTTTGGTACAAACTGAGCCATTTATGAGTCGGCGTATCTTTATCAAGACCTTTAACAAGAAGAATATGCTTGGCATTAATTCCATCTATTTTTGGTAGCATTATGCTACTGCCTGGTTGATCTACATGGGATTTAATAGTTTTAGAAAGATAATTCTTTGATTTTTTATTTAATTCCATGAAAGATGAGTCATTTTTTGTATTTTTATTAATAACTAAAACAAGCATATCTGTCGTCAAGGAAGATACACCTGTTGCGTCTTTTAACTGAACATTATTTAAAACTTTATATGCCATTTATATTCTCCTGTAATGGTATTTACTGATAAGATAAATATTGTAATGCATCATTCTTCACAAGGCATGCTTAAAAAAAATATTCTTTCAAATAGTTTGAATGTTGAGGTCTTTAAATCTACGATCGGAATTCTATTAATTTTCTTTTTTTTAGTTGTAAGCTCGAGATTTGTTGAATATTTTAATCAGGCTGCAGAAGGACTAATTGATCCAAACATAATTTTTAAAGTTATTTTTTTAAGATTTCCAGATTTCGTAACACTGTTAATTCCTTTGTCTTTCTTTTTAGGGGTTGTAATCACAATTAGTAGAATGTATGCCGATAGAGAAATTTATGGCTACTTCACTGGCAACCTTTCTCAAAACGATTTGATAAAATATCTGATACCACAGGCAATAATATATTTCTTAATAACTCTTTCATTAAGTGTTTACATAGCCCCATATACAAAAGAGCTTTCTAAGAATCTGTTATCTACTGATTCTTTAGAAGAACAGTTCAATGCAATAAAGCCTAATGAAATAATTATATTTAACGATTTTGAAGGATTTATTTTTGCAAAGGATAAGAATAGAAATATTTTGGATCAGGTTGCATTTTTATCATCATCAAATGAAAACTTTTCATTAGTTCTAGCAGATAAACTAACCTCAAATGATAAAGACTCAATGCTAGATCTTACTCTCAAAGATGGCTTGGTTTATCAAAACATTTTTAGTGAAGACTCTTCTTTTATATCTGAGTTTGGTGAGTTTAATTTTCCGCTTAAAAAAGATAAAGAACAATCGGATATACAAACTCTCTCTAAAGTATTTGATTATTCAGAAAAATCTAGTAAATCTCAAAAGCAATGGAATATTTCTATACCAATAACAATTTTCATTTTGCTAATTATTGGAGTACACATTTCAAAGGTAGGTCCTAGACAAGGCAGACTAGCAGTATTACTTCCTTCTATGTTTGTATACTTTCTCTACTTAAGTTTATTAATCTTAGCAAGAGAATCTTTTGAGGATAACAATCCTCAAACTCACTTTTATTCATGGTATGTGCATACATTCTTTTTTGCTTTTGGGGTTTATGCAATGCTTAGATCTAATTTGAATATAAATATTTCAATAAATGCTACCAGCATCATAAGAAAAAGTAATTCATCCAGAGCAATCTTATTGCTAATCATATTGTTAATATTTTTATGGATAGCTTCATGATGAAAATATTCTATATATATTTAATAAAGCGTTCTTTTTATTTTTCATTACTCATTTTGGCTGCTTTTGGTTTGTTAGATTCAATCTTTATGTTTCTTTCAGAGTTAGAAAACCTTTCAGAAAAATATACATTTTCAAATATATTAAAATATGTAATTTTTACTACCCCGCATCGTTTGATGGATTTTGCAGAGGGCGCTAGTCTTTTGGGTGTCATGATTGCATTAGGACTTTCCAATCAGGAAGGCAATCTTAATACTTTAAGGACAGCTGGTAAGTCTCCAATGAATATTGTTTTTGTTAGTTCGATTGGCGCATTAATCTTAAGTGCATCTTTATTAATGTTTGATGAAATAGTATTTAGAAAAACTTTTGTAAAAGCCGAGGTAGAAAGAAATATTACTCTAGGAAAGACCTCTCAAAAAGACCAGGATCAAATATGGGTAAATTATGATGAGTCGTTTTTAGGCTTTGAAAGAATCATTGATAATAATATCTATCAGCCAAGATTTATTAAAATAAAAAATAATAAACTTGAGTACTCAATTTCCGCTAGCGCTGCTCAAATTAATAAAAAAAATATTATTTTTCCTGAGGAATCTTTATATAAGCTATATGCAGAGTCATCTGTTTCTAATCAAGAGACTTTTGAAATCCCAATCCAATCAACAATTTCAATCAAGCACATTGATAATTTAGGAATATCAGATCTTATTGATTATAGAAACTTTCTTTCAAATAGCTCTATTGAACAAGATATCTTATTTAAATCACATTTAGACAAAGCGCTATACAAGAAAATATATTCACCAGTATCAATTTTGTTGCTAATAATGTTTTTTGGCTCACTAACTTTTAATTCACTACGTGATTCTAGTGTTGGTGGAAGAGTTTTAATCGCAGTAACGGGAGCGTTTATTTATAAATTGTTTCAAGATCTATCTATTGGAATCTTTATTTCCTATCAATTACCAACTTATATTGGCGTAATCTTACCTTCTTTGATGCTTTTATTGATGTCTTTTTTATCTTTTAAGAGAATTTAAATCACAATTATCATCAGGGTAATGGATGATCAAGAATTTTTTTTATAAGATGTTTGAGAAACAATATCACTAAGAGATAGCTTGTCTTTTGAGATATACATATATAGCAAAGGGATGCCTAATAGTGCAAAAGTTACGAAATTCATAAAAAATCTTAGAGATATTTTTTTTATATTTATTTTTTTATTATCAAGGCTGTATATTTCGAATTTCCAGACTGCCATGCCAAGAGTCTTTCCACCATGTGTCCAGAAATAACCATAAAAACACCAGGTACTTACAAAAATTAGAAGTGGGCCAACCCATTTTGTTTCTATGATGCCTCCGTTAATCCAAACTGCAACTGATCCAACAGCAAACCATACACCCAATAAAAGAAAAAAATCATAAATGCATGCGGCAACCCTTCTTAATGGAAATACAATATATGATTTATCGTTCATTTTGGTATAGTACTAAATTATTTAAGAAAATAAATTAATTAATATGAATACATCATCTGATTTTCTAGGTCATCCAAAAGGCTTGTTTGTTTGCTTTGCTACTGAAATGTGGGAAAGATTCTCATATTATGGAATGAGAGCACTACTTATACTTTATCTAACTAAGCATTGGGAATTTACTGATGCAACTAGCTATTTAATATATGGAGCATATACGTCATTAGTTTACATAATGCCAGTTTTTGGAGGAATGTTAGCTGATCAAATTTTAGGTTCAAAGAAAGCTGTTACATATGGAGCAATCTTATTAGTATTCGGACATTTAGGGATGACTGTCGAGAGTAATGAACAGATTTTCTATTTATCTTTAGCTTTAATTGTTTCTGGTGTTGGTTTTCTAAAACCAAATATATCAACTATGGTTGGAGCTTTGTATGAGGAGGGTGATCCCAGAAGAGACTCAGGCTTCACTATTTTTTATATGGGCATAAATATTGGTGCTTTTACTGCAACTCTTTTATGTGGTTACTTGGGTGAAGAAATCGGCTGGGCATATGGTTTTGGAGCAGCTGGAATTGGAATGTTGCTAGGACTATTTATATTTTTATGGGGCCAAAAATATCTTGAAGGATTGGCAGAGCCGCCATCAAATAAATATATGACTAAGATTAATGGTATTTCATATGAAAATTGGGCATATATTTCTGGCGTTGTAATGGTTCTTGTAACATGGTTTTTAGTTCAAAATTCACAGTTAGTAGGTCAACTATTAGGCGGCTTTGGGATTATTTTTATCGGGGCTTGGTTGTTATATGCATTATTGAAATGTGCACCTGAAGAAAGAGATAGGTTGGTAGTTGTCGGAATTTTAATACTGTTTTCTCTTATTTTTTGGGCTTTATTTGAACAAGCAGGTTCGTCATTAAACATTCTTACTGATAGGGGTGTTGATAGAACGATATTCGGATGGGAAGTTCCAGCATCTATGTTTCAATCACTTAATGCTGGATTTATATTTACTATTGCACCTCTTTTTGCTCTTTTATGGATAGCTTTAGCAAAAAGAAATATGGAACCATCTACACCAATAAAATTTTCTATTGGAATAGTTCTTGTAGGACTGGGATTTTTAGCTCTTGTTTATGGAATGAACTCGTCTGAAGGTCTTCAAACAGGAGTCATTTGGATTGTATTAATTTATTTCTTACACACGCTTGGTGAGCTTTGTCTATCGCCTGTGGGGTTATCATCTGTTACCAAACTATCACCACAGAGAATTGTAGGATTCATGATGGGTATGTGGTTTTTTGCATCTGCAGCTGGCAACTATGTTGCTAGTTTAATTGCTAAAGGTACCGCTGGAGATCCTGTTATGTTAATTGCAGAAAAAATCTATCTCCAAGTTATGTTCCTTCCAGGAGATACATTTACAGTTAATCAGAAAAATGGATTTATGGATGTCTATACGGATGTAGGACTTATTGCAATTGGATGTGGAATATTTTTGGCCATAATAACACCATTACTTAGAAAATTAATGCATGGTGCCAGTTAAAGGAAAAAAAGATCCTGTTAAAAAAAATATGGATAAATTCCATAAACCAAAAACTCATCGTGATAAAACTAAATATAATCGGAAAAATAAGCCTAAGAAGCTTGATTAACCTTTGTTAAAATTTTTGTATAAATTTCTTTTAAAGTAAAAAGTTCGCTAATTTTTACATGTTCATCAATTTGATGGATTGATTTGTTTACTGGACCTAATTCAATAATTTCAGTATTCATTTTTGCAACAAAACGCCCATCTGAGGTTCCACCTTTAGCATTAAATTCTGGAGTATATCCAGCAACTTCCTGAACAGAGTTTGAAACAATATTTTTAAAAAAGTTATTTTGTGTGTAGTAGGGAAGACCGTTCAGATCCCAAGTTAAACTATAATTTAAATCAAACTCCTTTAGTAGTGCCTCAAACTCAGACTTTAGACTTTCTTCAGTTGATTCAGGTGAGAATCGAAAGTTAAATGTAAGCTCCAATTCTCCTGGCACAACATTGTGAGCTCCCGTACCAGAATTAATATTAGATATTTGAAAGCTTGTTGGATCAAAGTAATCATTTCCATCATCCCAAATTTTATTGTTAAGTTTTGAAATTAGTTCACCTGATTTAAAAATTGGATTTATTACTTTCTCTGGGTAGGCGATGTGTCCTTGTTTTCCAAATAGTTTTAAATGTCCTCCAAGTGATCCTCTTCTTCCAATTCTGGCACAATCTGCAACTTTTTCACTTGCGGTAGGCTCTCCAACTAGACAGTAATCTATAATTTCATTTTCTCGTATCATATTTTCAATAATTTTATCTATAAATCCATCTTTGGATGTGCCTTCCTCATTAGATGTCAGCAAGATTGCTAATCTAAAATTGAGATCTTCTGAAGAGCTAAGAAAGTCCTTTGAAGCCTCTATAAATGCTGCAACAGAGCCTTTCATGTCTGCAACCCCTCTTCCATATAGTAGATCATCTTCAATAGTCGCTGAGAAGGGAGGGTACTTCCATTTTTCTTCAGGACCGCTTGGAACTACATCTGTATGACCAAGAAAACAAAATAATTTTCCAGAACTACCAACAGTAGCATATAAATTCTCAACATTTTGATAATTAATTCTTTCAAAGTTGAAATTTAATTTACTTAGCTCTTTTTCAATTAAATCAAAGCAGCCCATATCTTTTGGCGAAAGAGACTTTATTTTTATTAAACTCTGAAGAAGTTCAATCATTGTTATGGAGATCCTCATTTAAGCTTGAAGTTTTATAATTCTTTTTTGCAATAACTCTTCCAGAAAGAGAATCTCTGTAAAATAAAAAATTTGAATGACCTGAAATTTCTTTAGCTTTAATAATATTTATTTCTTTTTCATCTGACTCTATGATGTGAATCTTGGTTCCTGATGTAATGTATAACCCTGCTTCAACAATACAGTTATCACCTAAAGATATACCAATACCCGCGTTCGCTCCCAAAAGACAATTTTCTCCAATTGAAATTTTTTCATTATTCCCACCTGAAAGGGTACCCATAGTACTAGAACCTCCACCCAGATCAGAATTATTTCCAACTACAACGCCAGCAGAGATTCTTCCTTCAATCATGGCCTTTCCTAATGTGCCAGCATTAAAGTTAACAAAACCCTCATGCATAATTGTTGTCCCCTCGCTTAAATATGCACCTAATCGAACTCTGCTAGCATCAGCTATACGCACTTTCTTTGGAATAACATAATCCGTAAGACATGGAAATTTATCTAAAGATCTAATATACATTTCATTATTTTTCTCTTTAGATAAATGTAGTTCATTTTCAATATCATTTATTGAAATTGGACCTTTATTAGTCCAAGCTACATTTGGAAGAATCTTAAATAAATTTTCTAGATTAAGCGTATTTGGTAAGACAAATTTATAAGATATCAAATGAAGCTTTAAATAGGCATCGGAAACACTTTCGATTGGTTTGTAAAGATCCTCTTCGTTCCAGGCGATTTCAATAAGTTTTTGAAATTTCTTATCGATATCATTAATATCTTTAAAAACTTCATTATCACCAAACTGAATGCATGGAAAAAACACATCTAGAATTTCATCTTGAGATGAAATATTGGCAATACCTTTTGCAATAATCTTCATGATTAAATTATAGTTTTATTAGCTCAATTCACACCACTTTTTTTAAAGATGCAATAATTTCTTTCATCTTTTTATTAGGTATTAGTGATTTATTTAAATTTTCGAGTTCAAATGTATCTTCTACCTTGTCGCCAAGG
>CETH01027883.1_pt1 | contig 10361 bp, 11 predicted proteins | sample 361461 | NCBI WGS metagenome assembly CETH01 (sample SAMEA2622695, study PRJEB7988) | marine metagenome | isolation source: saline water (ENVO:00002010), including
TAGATAGTGATGAATTTGGACCAATGATGGCATCAATTGTTACTGTCACTGTTCCTTTAATAGTTGCTTTCATAATTGCTCAAAAAAGATTTATCGAAGGAATTACACTAACAGGTATGAAGTAAACTAGTTTAGCTAGCTAAATTTAATGCCAAATTATTTTTTATTTTCACTTTTATTAATTGCAGCCTTATCTCACGCAATTTGTCATAGTATTCTTAAAAATAATAAAAACCCTCTAGGTATTTTGGGTGTCACATCTGTTTTTGAAATAATTATTTTTATACCTCTCGTATTAACTGTGCCTTTTCCAACTGCATATATTTGGATATTAATTATTGTATCAGCTCTGCTACATGGGCTTTATAGATTACTTGTAATCTACTCTTATAAGTATGGTGATTTATCTTTCATTTATCCTATAGCTAGGGGGAGTTCATCTTTGTTTCTCGCAATAATAAGTTTAATTTATTTAACTGATAAAATTTCTTTAATTGGATTCATTGCTATCTTATTAGTTTGTTTGGGTTTATTCTTAATTTCTTACGCTGATAGACTGAAGTTTAATTATTCTGCATTTGGTTTGGGTTTCTTAACAGCTATAATGATAACTACTTATACCTTAGTAGATGGTATCGGAGTTAGGCATTCTGAAAATCCATACACTTTTTTATATTGGATGCTTTTACTAAATGGAACACCTGCATTAGTTGCTTCATTTTTTTTTAAAAATAATGGATTAAGAATGATTAATAAAGATCTTGTTTTGACAGGTCTTGCATTTGGAATTTTAGCACCTTTAGCTTATGGGTTAGCAGTATGGTGTATGCAATATCTTCCTATTGCCTATGTTTCCTCTATTAGAGAAACCAGTATAATATTTGCAACAGTAATGGGCTTGTTTATTTTAAAAGAAAATACTGCCTCCAAAAGAATAGGCCCCTCAATATTTGTAGTTATTGGAATATCTCTATTATATTTCCAAATTTAACTCCAAAAACTTAAATATTATTGGACATCAAATCATAAATTTTCTATACGTTCAGTCATATGGAGGACATTGAGAGGGTTCCTGTGAATACTGAAACTATTTGTTGCGATGGTGGCCAAGATGGTTTAGGACACCCCGCAGTTTATTATAGCTTTGACAATAAAGATAAAATTGTCTGCGGTTATTGTGGAAAAATTTACGTGAAAGAAAAAGAGTAATTATTATGTATAAAGAATCTTGGGGATTAAAAAGAATATGCCCTATGTGCAGTAAACAATATTATGATTTAGGTAGATCAGAGTTAGTGTGCCCTGAATGTGGTAAAGAAATTGAAGTTACTACTATGTCAAGACCAAGAAGAGGTAGAAAACCTGGAAGTACCAATGCTGCCCCTCTTGTAAACCCTATTCCCCCAAAACCAAAAGAAAAGGAAGATGATTTAGATATTGAAAATTTAGATATAGAAAATTCAGATGATAATTTAGAAGATGACACTGTGCTGCTTGAAGATGAAACTGATATTGATCCCAGTGTTGATGTAGGAATTAAACCTACAGAAGACAACGAAGAAGAATACTAAATCAACTCAAAAATTTATAATGTTAACTGTTTTACGAAACACTTGGGCTCTTTTTTTTGGCTTTGCTCTTATTTCTTTGGCACATGGATTACAAGGAACCTTGCTTGGTGTACGTTCTGTTTTAGAACAATTTAGTTTTATTTCAATTGGTTTTATTGTAACTGGCTACTATGTCGGTTTTTTATTAGGTTCCATTATAATACCAATATTTTTAAAGCGTGTTGGTCATATTAGAGTTTTTGCTGCGTTAGCCTCTTTAGCTTCTATTGCAATATTGTTACATACAATTTTTATAGATCCATTTTCTTGGTTTTTAATTCGGATAATAACAGGCATTAGCTTGTCTGGGATTTATGTTATAATGGAAAGTTGGTTAAATAATAAATCTACCAATCAAACTAGAGGTAAAATTCTATCCATTTATATGATTGTAACTTTTACATTCGTTGGTTTAGGTCAACTTCTATTAAATGTAAGTGATCCAGTAAAAGTAGACTTATTTATTCTTGTGTCTATACTTTTATCCTTTGCTTTATTGCCTATTTTATTAACAACATCCGAGCAGCCTGATATAACAAATCCAAAAAGTTTTTCTTTAAGTGAATTTTATGCTCTATCTCCATTGGGATTTGTAGGAGCACTATTTACAGGATTATCACATAGTGTTGTTTTTGGTTATGGTGCTGTATATGTAACCTCAAGAGGCTTTAGTGTTTTTGAAGTTTCTATATTTATGATTATAATTACTTCATTTGGAGCTTTATCACAATTACCGGTAGGATATTTTTCAGATAAAATTGACAGAAGAATAATATTAATTGCTCTCACATTACTAGCTGCAGGTTTAAGTATTTTAATAACTATTTCTTCATACCTATCTATAATTTTGTTTTTTGTTTTAGCAGCAATTTTTTCAAGTATGTGTCTACCTATATATTCGCTAGTTGTAGCACATACTAATGATTTTCTTCAACCAGATGAAATTGTATCAGCAAGCTCGACAATAACAAAATTAGTAGGGATAGGGTCCATATTTGGCCCAATAATTGTATCTGGTATAATGAATTTATTGGGGGCAAATGGATTTTTTGCTTATTTATTTATAGTTCATGGATTTCTTGGTCTGTTTGGTATTTATAGAATTGCTAAAAGATCAAAACCGACAGATTTAGAATCACAATATGTTCCATTGCCACGCAATATTACCCCAGCTGGTATGGAACTAACTCCAGTTACCGAACCAATAGAGGATGAATAATTCTAGTATAAATTCTATATCCTAGCAGAAAAAAAATAATAATAATATAAATTACTGGTTCAACTTTGTTTGCACGCACAAGCATAAAGAAATGAAAACTAGATAAAATTGCCGCTGGATAAATTAAATAATGTATTTTTTTCCATGTCTTGTATCCTATTTTCTTAATTAATGATTTTGTAGAAGTACTTGCCAAGGGTATTAATGCAATAAAACTTAAAAAGCCAAATGTAATAAAAGGTCTTTTTATAATGTCTTTAATTATAAATTTTAAATCAAAATAATGATCTAAAACAATATAAGATAAAAAATGTAAACAAACATAATAGAATGCAAATAAACCAATCATTCTTCTAGTTTCAACTAGTGATCTTAAAATTTTAAATTCTGCCAATGAAGATATAATAAGTGTAATGATTATAAGTCTCAAAGCCATTTTACCTAGTTCATCCATTAACATTTCAATAGGATTGACACCAAGAGCTCCTGTAATAAATTGATATGACCACACAATGCTAGGAGCTAATAACAAAACAAAAACTATGGGTTTAATTTTTTTAATTAATTTTGTGGTTATCATTTATTAATAATATTTTCTTAAATCCATACCTTTATAAAGATAAGATACCTCCTGTTCATAACCATTAAACATTAAAGTTTTTCTTCTTTTGAATTCACCAATTCTTCTCTCAGTATTTTGACTCCATCTTGGATGATTAACACTATTGTTTACATTAGAATAAAAGCCATATTCACTAGGAGCCGTTAAGGGCCAAGTAGCATTAGGTTCTTTTTCAACAAACCTAATCGTAGAAATTGATTTAATTGATTTAAATCCATATTTCCAAGGCACAACAAGTCTGATTGGTGCACCATTTTGGTTTAATAAATCGTGTCCGTAAAGTCCAGTGGATAGAATAGTCAGTTGATGCATGGCTTCATCCATTCTCAAACCTTCTACATAAGGCCAGGGTAAAATTCTTCTTCTTTGACCGGGCATTTCTTCAGGACGAAAAACAGTTTCAAATTGTACAAATTTTGCTGTGCTTAATGGTTCAGCAAGATCAATTAGTTTTGAAAGAGGGAATCCTTGCCATGGAATAACCATCGACCATGCTTCTACGCAGCGTAATCGATAAACCCTATCTTCAATTGTAACTAAAGATAAAATTTTTTCTAAATCTATTATTTGCGGTTTTTTTATTAATCCCTCTAATTTAATGCTCCACGGATAAGGGTTAAATGAATCTGAATTTTTATACGGATCAGTCTTACCCATGCCAAACTCATAAAAATTATTATAGGTTGTTATTTCTTCATAAGAATTTAGCTTATCTTCCATATCTAAAAATTGATTGTATTTTGATTCATTGTTAATGTGATTAGCTTGTAATTTCTTAGCGATAAGGAGAGAAATAGCAGTAGCAGCAGAGTTCTTAATAAATTTTCTTCTATTAAGGTAAGTTGAATAAGGTGTTATTTCTGAAGGTAAAATTTTCATACATATTTATATATATATTAATTTCCCCTAAAATGAAGATTATCAAAGTAGCTCTTTAAAATACCATATTTAATTGATAGGAATGTCTAATGAAAACTAGTTTTATTGTTTTATCGGTATTTTTAATTTCTTTACTTAGTTTACCAATATCAGCAGAAAAATCTCATGGTATCGCAATGCATGGCCAGCCGAAATATGCTGAAAATTTTTTACATCTTGATTATGTTAATCCTAATGCGCCAAAGGGTGGCGTCATAAAGTTTGGATCCTACGGTTCTTTTGATAATTTAAATAGAGTTGCATTTAAAGGCTCTAAAGCTGCAGGGTTGGGCTATGTAAATGATACGTTAATGCGAAGAGTGTGGGATGAGGCTTTTTCGCTTTATGGTTTAATTGCTCAATATGCCGATATGCCTGAGGACAGATCATCAATTACTTTTTACATAAATCCCAATGCAAAATTTCATGATGGATCAGCAATCACAAGAGAAGATGTATTATTTAGTTTAGAAACTTTCCAAACAAAAGGAACACCCAATCAAAAAAAAACATATGGAAAAGTTATATCAACGGAAATGATTGGGGATTTTGGAATAAAAATGAATTTTGTAAACAATGAAGATAAAGAATTGCCACTTATTATCGCTGGTTTTTTACCAATCATTCCAAAAAAATATTATGAAAATATTGATGTAACTAAAACTTTTTTAGATATTCCATTAGGTAGTGGTCCTTATAAAATTGAAAGTTTAGATGCGGGACGTCAGATTAAATATGAACGTGTAAAAAATTATTGGGCAAAAGACTTACCAGTAAACAAAGGGCAGTATAATTTTGACTATATTGTTTATGATTATTACAAAGATGTAAATGTTTTAATAGAGGCATTTAAGGTTGGTGATTATGATTACAGAAGAGAATACAATGTAAAAAGATGGTTTACCGAATATGATTTTAAAGCAGTGAATGATGGCGATGTAATATTGCAGGAAATGAAAAATGACCGGCCTGTTGGGATGAATGCTCTAGTAATGAATTCAAGAAAAGAAATTTTCCAAAATCGTCAAATACGTTTAGCAATGAGTTATGCTTATGACCATGAATGGATAAATAAAGTTATTCATGAGAATGCTTATGTTAGAACAGATAGTTATTTTGACAACTCACCTCTTGCGTCATCAGGTTTGCCATCAGATGCTGAATTAATTCTTCTTAATCCTTACAAAGATCAATTACCTGGTGATGTTTTTAACAAAGAATTTGTTCCCCCAAAAACAGATGGTAGTGGAAATAATAGATCTAATCTTTTAATTGCAAAAAAAATTTTAGAGGAAGAAGGTTGGTTTATTAATAATAATAAACTGATGAAAGATGGTAAAGAATTTAAATTTGAATTTTTAATAATAAGTCCATCAGATGAAAAAATAGGATTGGCCTTTCAAAAAAACTTAAAAACCCTAGGTATAACGATGGATTTAAGAACAGTCGACTCATCTCAATATCAAGCTAGACTCCTTAATTATGATTTTGATATGATTAAGAGGTACTGGGGAGTTAGTCTTAGCCCAGGAAATGAGCAACAATTTTATTGGGGGTCTGATGTGGGCAAAAAAGATGGAAGTAGAAATTACTCTGGGGTTGATAGTCCTGTAGTTGATGCTTTGATAGAAAAATTAATAAGTGCAAAAACAAGAGAAGAATTAACTACGGCTATACATGCATTAGATAGAGTATTATTATGGGGTCATTATGTAATACCTTTATATCATAGCAATACTGATCGTATTGCTTATTGGAATTTTTTAGAATATCCTAAAAAAATTCCTTTATACGGCATAGTAATTGAATCATGGTGGATTAATAAAGACAAAGCTCAAAAAATTAATCAATAATAAAATTTAGAATGTCAAATACTCAAGCTAATCTATTAATGCTTTTAGCTACGTTTATTTGGGGTACAGCTTTTGTTAGTCAAACAACTGGCATGGGGACTATTGGGCCTTTTACATTTAGTTTTGCGAGATTTTTTTTTGCAACACTCACAGTATTGCCCCTTGTTTTTTTTTTAGAATATTCAAATTTTAAAATAATTTTTAGTAACAAAAAATTGGTAATTTTATCAATTATAACTGGTTTTGTTTTATTTCTTGGAATGGGTCTGCAGCAATACGCTCTGCAAATATCTCAGATATCAAATGTAGCATTTCTTACAGCACTTTATGTGCCAATTGTTGGAATTATTTCAAGATTTATTTTTAAAAAAAGATTGCACTGGGTTATTTGGATTGCAATAATATTATGCATATACGGATCCTATTTACTTTCTTCCAACCAAAGTATTGAAATACAAAAATCTGATTCTTTAATATTTATTTCGGCAATTTGTTTTGCTTTGCACATTATTTTAATAGATGTTTTTATTAAAGAAATAAACAGTCCTTTTACATTTGGGTGCACACAATATTTTATTGTATTTATTATCTCTCTTCTCATTGCTTTAATTTATGAAAAACCAACACTTGAAAATATTTCTGTTGAATGGTTTGAGATACTCTACACAGGCATCTTATCAGCTGGGGTAGGATATACATTGCAAATTATTGCTCAACATAAAGCAAGCCCCACACCGGCTGCAATAATACTTTCAATGGAGGCTGTCTTTGCTACCATCGCTGGATGGTTATTAATTAATCAAACTCTTGATACAAATAAAATTCTAGGATGTATTGCAATTTTTGTAGGAGTAATTATAGTACAAATTGTTCCAAAAATGAGAAAATCTAAATGACAAATAAGTTAGATGTTGTGGGAATTGGTAATGCCATGGTGGATGCACTCATTCCATCTACTCAGGTTGAAATTGAGAAACATGAAATTAATAGAGATTCAATGAATCTTATTGATGAAAATTTAAAAAACAATCTTCATCAAAAGTACAAAATAAAAGAAATGGTAGGTGGAGGATCTTTAGGAAACTCAATGTTTGGTATCACCTCCTTTGGTGGAAATGGCAGTTTTATCGGTAAAATAAAAAATGATGAAGTTGGCATTTTTCTTCAAAAAGATATGGTTAGAGAAGGTTTGCAATTTCCATTAGGGTTTACTTCGCCTGATATTTCAACTGGTTGCTGTACAATTTTTGTAGAAGAAGATGGAACTAGAACAATGTGTACATTTTTAGGTGCTGGTACACTAATTGGCCCAGATGACATTAATGCTCAACATATAAAAAATCATCAAATTGCATATTTAGAAGGTTACTTATGGGATAATGAAAATGCAAAAAAAGCTATGAAAAAAATGGTTGATATTTGTAAAGCTGATAATCAACAAATTGCGTTTACTTTGTCAGATTTATTTTGTGTTGATAGACATAGAGATTCATTCAAAGAATTAATAGAAAATGATGTTAACGTACTTTTTGCCAATGAAGATGAAATTATGGCCCAATCTCAAGTATCAAACTTTGATAGTGCAATTGATTATGCAAAATCATTAAATATTATTGTTGCCATAACAAGAGCAGAAAATGGTTCAGTTATAGTTGACAAAGAGAAAGTTACAGAAATTAATCCAATTCAAGTAGATAAAGTTGTTGATACAACAGGGGCAGGCGATTTGTATGCGGCTGGATTTTTATTCGGTATTTCAAGAGGAAAAGATATATCCACTTGTGGAAATTATGCTTCTATTGCTGCTGCAGAAGTTATATCTCATTACGGAGCAAGACCTCTAATGAAATTATCTACTTTAATTTAGATAATAATTTATTTTTATTTTCTTCATCACAAAAAGAATATTTAATTGCATTATGAGTAAGTGATGTAAGTTCTTTTTCATTTAGACCAAGATCTTCCATCACCTTATATTCTCCTTGAATAGTTGCATTAAAAAAGGGTGGGTCATCAGAATTAACAGTTAATTTAACACCTTTGTTAAATAAAGCTTTAACAGGATGACTTTTATAATCTTCATAAATCTTTGTCGCTATATTACTTGTTGGGCACGTTTCTAAAATAATATCTTTATCAATAATTTCCTTTACTAAATCAAAATCTTCAATTGATCGAACCCCATGACCTAATCTCGTTGGATGAAGTAAGTTGATTGCATTTCTAATATTATCTGGACCATCCCATTCGCCAGCATGAACAGTTATTGGAAATTTTTCATCTTTTAACATATCAAAAGTTTTTGTAAACAAATGCGGTGGAAAATGTAATTCATCTCCAGCCAAGCCAAACCCCACAAGATATGGATGTGGATTATTTATTACTTCAACCGCTGTACTATGAACTGAATCAGCTCCTAAATGACGGATACCATTCATAATAAAACGGGATATGATACCAAAATCTTTTTCTGCCTGAATAGATGCATCATATACACCTTCTATAAATGAATCATAAGTCATCCCTTTTAGTTTGGCATGTGTTGAGGAGATCATCGCCTCTACATAAATAACATTATATGAAGCACACTCCTTTAAATATGCATAAGTTAATTCTCTATAATCTTCTGGGGTATGAATAACGGATGTAACTAAATCATATTTTTTTATAAAATCATAAAAATCTAGCCATTCATATGCATATTTATTGCCAAAAATATTTCTGGGCAAATCTACATTATTTTTTTTAGCAAATTTTCGACATAAATCTGGGGTAATTGTAGCTTCAAGATGTACATGGATTTCTGCTTTTGGAATTTGAATGGTTGAGTTCATTGGATTTTTTTTATATTTAGAGATTAAATGTCAAAATTGATACATTTATCAAGAAGAAAATTTATTTATAATTGTGGTTGTACATGCGCTACCAGCATATTGCTTCCATCATGCACAGAAGTTGCAATGTCTGACAGAAAACAATTTAACATCTTATCAGATGATTTTTTATATTCCAAAACATTCCCTGCTTATAATAATTTTAAATCCCAATCTAATCTTATAACTGGCACTTCTGAGTATAATCAAGTTGTAGATATAGGATATAAAATACGTGATGCTATTAATGCATATTATATAATGAAAAATCAAAAAGATCCGACTGCAAATTTTCAGTGGGAGTTTGTTCTAGTGAATGATGATCAAACAAAAAATGCTTGGTGTATGCCTGGAGGTAAAATTGCATTTTATTCAGGTATACTCCCAATAGCAAAAAATGGCGATGGTATAGCTGCAATTATGGGGCATGAAATTGCTCATGCTGTAGCAAGACATTCAGCTGAAAGAGCAAGCACAGCTATTCTAGCTGATGTAGGCACAATGGCTTTAGAAAAATTTGTTTTGGGTCAAAGACTTCCTAGGGCTGCTGGATACGTACGTCAATTTGGATTAGACCTACCTTTTAATCGAAATCAAGAATCTGAAGCTGATTATCTAGGTATAATATTTTCTAGTTTAGCAGGATATGATATAAATGAATCATATAAAGTGTGGGAGCGTATGAAAGAGGATATGGGTGGTTCTGGGCCTTCAGAATTTTTTAGTACACATCCGTCTCCTGATAATCGCATTAAAAAACTAAAAGAATGGATACCTCTTGTTAACGCAAAGTACCCTGCTATAAGTGCTTAATGTTGGCCGTAAGTATAAAAAACCTAAGTCACAAAATTAATAATAAACCTATTTTGAATGATGTTAATTTTGAATTAAAGAAAGATTCTATTGCCTGCATTCTTGGACCTTCAGGTAGTGGTAAAACGACATTATTAAAGTTAATTGCAGGTTTGGATAAAGTCCAAAATGGTCAAATTTCTATAAATGATCAATTAGTAAGCTCAGCAAAAACACACTTAGCAACTGAGAAAAGAAAAATTGGTTTTCTTTTTCAAGATTACGCACTTTTTCCCCACTTAACAGTGAAAGAAAATCTTAAATATCCAATTAATTTCAAAAATTCTATATACAAAATAGACGATATTATAGATGTTGTGAAACTGCCTCATTCACTAGATAAATATCCACACGAATTAAGTGGTGGTGAACAACAACGAGTTGCTTTAGCAAGATCAATCATTTCACATCCTG
>CETH01054293.1_pt1 | contig 10348 bp, 10 predicted proteins | sample 361461 | NCBI WGS metagenome assembly CETH01 (sample SAMEA2622695, study PRJEB7988) | marine metagenome | isolation source: saline water (ENVO:00002010), including
TAACTTGAGTGCCCTTACAAACTTGATCATCCGTAGCATTAGAAGAAATGGTTGCATCCGGGAGTCCATTGACTGTAACTGTAACACTTTGTGTAGATGAGTCAGCAAGACAACCATTCGCGTCAGTAAATTCTATTGTTATCTTATCTCCATTAGAAACAGAATCAGCATCAGAAGGATCGGAAGAAAAAGTAATCGTATTATCAGTTGTGCTCGACTGAACCATTGATCCATTTAGATAGAACTTATATAAAGAACCTCCAGCAGGAGAAATTTGAAACAATATTTCATCTCCAACACAAATCTCTGGAGTAACAGGTGAAACAGTTAAAGTTGGGGTAATTGGGGTATAGACAAATCCTCTTATATCATAAGCATCATTGTCAGTATTTGTATCACCTGTTCCAGAGGTAGAAGTTGAAGAAACAACAATTGTTGAAATTCCATAATTACTAAAATTTAAACTTGGCGGAGTTCCTGTGAAATCTGTAGGGAAAGTTAAAGTTGCTATTGCTCCTGGAGCTATTGTGGTTGCAGGATTTATTGTTGCTGTATAACTTACAGATCCTCCAGTGAAACTATTAACTCCCGTAATATAAAGAAGAACGTTGGAAGCTGTTATGGTTTCTGGATTTGTTCCAAAATTTCTAATTCCAATGTCTAGAGTAACGGTTTCAGTTGAGCAAAGATTATAAGTTTTTGAAGCAGCACCAGAATCAATTGTGCCTTCGTTTAAAATAATATTAGTAACACCAATATCTTGAGCATTAAGGCTAATGCCTCCACACAAAATAAAGAAGTAGACTACTTTAAGAAGTAGTTTAAATGAAACTTTAAAATTACCCAACTATTACTCTGTTTATTAACAAAATAACGAAAATTTATAGGATTTATTATACTTAAAGTGAAACAAAAAACTATGATGAAATTTTAATTTTCTATTTTTATCAAAAAAACTATAATATTTAAAAATAAATTTGCTTAAATCTTCTAATTTGAAAATTCTTCAAATCACATATTTTTCATTAATTATCATTTTATTTATTAATTGCAAAAGATCCTCAAATGACTTCAATATTGCAGAAATTGAAATCAATAAAAATACCAGGGGCGTTACTTATTTGTATAAGGAAAAACCAATAACTGGTCTAATTTATGAAAGAAATGACTCTAATATTCTACTAAAAGAATATGAGGTTGACAATGGAATGCTATCTGGATCTTATCGTGAATATTATATCTCTGGAAATCTTAAACTTGAAAAATTTTATTTAAATGGGATATTAGAGGGAATTTCAAAATCCTTTTATGAAGATGGCTCAACAAAAGAAATCCTTACTTATTCAAATGGACTGCTAACAGGAGAAAGAAGATACTATTGGTCTAATGGGCTGTTGAAAGAATCTAATCAATTTGAAAGAGGTATTATGACTGGTCAGAGTACATACTTTTTTTCCAATGGACAAATTCAAAAAAAATTTGAACTAGATCAATTTGGAAAAAAACATGGTTTATGGGAAGATTACTACTCCAATGGTCAATTAAAAGAGACCTCAAAATATAAAAATGGGGAAATAATTCTAGAAAAAGTCAGATATGATGAAGAGGGGAAAATAATTCAATAACCTAAGTTCTGCTATTTTTTAAGATATCCCTTTTCAATCATCCAATCATCATTATAAATTTTGGCAATATATCTACTTCCAGAATCGTGTAATAAAACTACAACTACATCACTTTCAGTTAAATTTTCTTTAAGCTGCAATAGTCCTTTAATAGCAGCACCGCATGAATTGCCAGCAAAAATACCTTCCTCTTTAGCCAACTTCCTAGTGTAGATTGCTGCATCTTTATCATTAACTTTTTCAAAATGATCAATTAAGTCAAATGAAACGTTTTTGGGTATTATATCTTCACCAATACCTTCAGTAGTATATGGATAGATTTCATTTTTATCAAAAATACCTGTTTCATGATATTTTTTAAATACTGAACCATATGTATCTATACCCCAAATTTTTATTTTTGGATTTTTTTCTTTAAGAAATCTTGCAACACCCGATATTGTCCCTCCAGTTCCAACACCAACAACAAAATGGGTGACTTTTCCATCAGTTTGATTCCATATTTCAGGACCTGTTTGCTCATAATGAGCAAGACTATTGGAAGGATTATCATATTGCCCAACAAACCAAGATTTTGGGGTTTCCTCTGCTATTCTTTTTGAGACACTATAATAAGATCTACTATCTTCCGGATCAACATCTGAGGGGCATACTATTACTTCAGCCCCCATTGCTTTTAAAACATCAAACTTCTCCTTAGATTGTTTATCATTTGAAACGCAAATAAGTTTATACCCTTTTACAATTGAAGCTAATGCCAATCCCATTCCTGTATTGCCAGATGTTCCCTCAACAATTACGCCTCCTTTTGATAGTTTCCCCTGTTTTTCAGCATCTTCAATCATTTTAACTGCAATTCTATCCTTTATTGAGTTTCCAGGATTAAAGCTTTCAATTTTAGCTAAAACAAGTGACGGAATTTCAGAAGTTACATTATTTAACTTAACTAGAGGGGTTTTCCCTATTGTTTCTAAAATATTTGATGCGTAATCCATAAGTTAAATTTTTTAAATAAATTAATTAAAGCGAAGAACTTTCGCCGGACTAATCCTTCCAATAATTACTGATGGTAAAAAAAGTAAAATTCCACTAATTGTTAAAAACAAAAGATTAAAAAAAATAAGGTCCTTAAGATCTAAATACACAGGAACGTAATCAGCATAATAAATTTCTGGATCAAGCTTAATCCACTTAAAAAAATATTGGGTAAAATAAAAAATCAGTCCAATTAAATTCCCCCAAAAAAGACCATAACCTAGCATTGAAATACCATTCCAAATAAAAATCTTTTGAATAAAAAAATTATTTGATCCAATTGATTTTAAAAGTCCAATCATTTTTGATCGTTCTAAAATCAAAATAAGTATAGCTGATGAGGTATTCACTACTCCAACTATTATCATTATGAAAAATATTATAAAAATATTGAAGTCAAAAAGTGATATCCATTGAAAAATATCTGGGTATTTTTCATACAGTCCTACAACATTCAAATTAGAAGGCAAATCATTATAAATGATATTCCCAATTTTATCAATATCACTTATGTGGCTTAAAAAAACTTCATAATTCCCAACATGATTTTCTTTCCACTTATTAATGGACTTAATGTTTTTAATATCTCCAATTACAAAAGATTTGTCTATTTCAGGAAATCCTGTTGAAAAAAATCCAACAACTTTAAACTTTCTAACATTTGGATAGTTTTGGTTAATATTCTGATAAAAAAACGCCTCTATATGATCTCCTAATTTTACTTTAAGTCTATCGGAAATCTCTTGTGAGATTATAATTTCATTAGAAACGACATCTGAGATATTAGGAAACCTTCCTTCGTCTAAAAAACTTTTTAAATACTCCCATTTATAATCAATATCAACGCCTTTATAAAAAACGCCTTCAAACAGATCTTGATTTTTTATAATTGAAGCTTTAGTTGCAGTGCTATGGAGGTGAATAACTTCCGGTCTTTTGATTAATTTCTTTTTTATTTCAATTGAATCAATTATTGGACTTATTGAAATCTCAGATTGATTATTTTCAAAAGGAACTATTTGAAGATGTCCATTAAATGCAGTTGTTTTTTTCTTTATTTCAATCTGAAGACCTTTCCCTGACGAAACTGAAATAAGAATCATTCCCATTGAAACGGCAATTGTAATTATAGCGATTTTAATTATTCGCCCTGAAACACTACTTTTATAATGTCCCATTTTTTGCATCCGCATTGCAATAAATAATGGTAAATTCAAATTAAATTTGTATATAAATGATTAATTTCAAAATTACATTTTTATTTTTTCTTTTATGCCTGAACCATGGGATATGTATATCCCAAAAAAAAATAATTGTAGGTGCGGAGCAAATAGATAAGTTTCTTCCCATATTAAAAAATAAAAAAGTTGGTATTGTAGCTCATCAAGCTAGCATTATAAATTCCAAGACTCATCTTGTTGATTCACTACTTTCTTTAAATGTTAATATTCAAAAAGTATTTGCCCCAGAACATGGATTTAGGGGGAATCTTGATGCTGGTGAAGTCTTTACAAACAACATTGACAATAAGACAAAACTTCCAGTGATTTCATTATACGGTAAAAAGAAAAAACCTTCCGATGAAGATTTAAATGGAATATCTATCATGGTCTTTGATTTACAAGATGTAGGAGTAAGATTTTACACATATTTATCTACCCTCCACTATATAATGGAAGCTTGTTCAGAAAAAAATATACCTCTATTATTACTAGATAGACCAAATCCTAATATTCATTATATCGATGGCCCAGTTTTAGATCTTGATAATAAAAGTTTTGTCGGCATGCATCCTGTACCTATAGTTTATGGGATGACAATAGGAGAATATGCCAAAATGATAAACGGAGAGGGTTGGCTAAATGGGGGTAAAAAATGTGATTTGAAAGTAATCCAAATAAAAAACTATAATCATAAAACATCTTATAATTTAAAAATAAGACCATCTCCAAATCTTCCAAATGCCCAATCTGTATCTCTATATCCATCTCTTTGTTTACTTGAACAAACTCTTATAAGTATAGGAAGAGGAACAGAAATGCAATTTCAGGTGTATGGAAGTCCTAAATTTCCGAAGAATATCTTTAGTTTTACTCCCATATCTAATTTTGGATCAAAGAATCCTAAATTAAAAAATCAAATTTGTTATGGTGTAGATCTTCGCAAAGTCAAAAGGCCTAATCAAATTGAAATTAAATGGCTAATAGATTCATACTCCAAATTTCCAATAAAAGATAGTTTCTTTTTAGAAGGTTTTAATAAAATTTCTGGAACTAAAAATTTAAAAGAACAAATAATTAATGGTGTAAATGAAAAAGAAATAAGGATGAGCTGGAATTTAAAATTAGAACAGTTTAAAAAAATCAGAAAAAAATATCTATTATACCCATAAATTATTCCACTCCTATATATTTATGGGTCTGCAATGAAATTTTCCACTTTGGATTTTTCATTACATAATCGACTATTATAGGTATCATTTTATTTTTCTTGCCCCATTCTGGTTGTAAAAAAAGTTTACAACTATCATTTACTTTCTTAGATTGATTTTCTGCAAAAGTTAGGTCATTTTTGTTATGAACTATAATTTTTAATTCATCTGCTTTTTTATAAGCTTCATTTGTAGGTAATTTATTTTTTTTAGGAGATAAACAAAACCAATCCCATGTACCTGAAATAGGATATGCTCCAGAGGTCTCAATATGAGTCCTAATAGATAATTTTTTTAATTTATGAGTAATTGGCTTCATATTCCACATTAGTGGTTCTCCACCTGTTATTACAACTAATTTTGAATACTTAACTGCTTCAAAGATTATTTCGTCTATGCTTTTTATATTATGGGATTGATAATCCCAACTTTCTTTCACATCGCACCAATGACATCCAACATCACATCCTGCTATACGAATAAAAAAGGCAGCTGTACCTTTATGATATCCCTCTCCCTGAATCGTATAAAATTGATCCATTACTGGAAGCTCCAGGCCCTTAGACAATAAACCATTTAAAAGATTTAATTTCATGCTGCAAAGATAAAGGATAAAGTCAGTAAAATTTATCAAAAAAATATATCTTTGAATATGAAGGATATTTCACCTTTTCACCTTGCAATACCAGTGAACAATCTTGAAAAAGCGATTTCATTCTATGAGAATTTTTTAGGTTGCAAGCCCGGAAGAAAAAGTAAAGATTGGGCTGACTATGATTTTTTTGGACATCAACTTGTTCTACATCATGATAAGTCCCATACTGCAAAAAAACATCATAATGAAGTTGATGGAAAGTCAGTTCCTGTTCCTCATTTTGGAGTAGTTTTACCTTGGAATCAATTCACTGAGTTTTCAAAAACATTAATTGATAAAGGGATAGAATTTGTTATTGAACCTTATATACGGTTTAAAGGATTACCAGGAGAACAAATGACAATGTTTTTCTATGACCCCTCTGGGAATGCCCTAGAATTTAAGTCATTTAAAAACATCAATCAATTATTTGAAAAAGAATGAATATTTTCAATATTACAGAGACATTATTTGATAAAATTTTTTCTGAAAAGAATAGAAATAAAATAGAAAAAATTTCCTTAAGACTTGCCATAATTGGTTTTATAATTCATCTAGGCTTAACTTATATTTACAATTATGGTTTATATGAGTTTAATAATTACGAACTATTAAAGAATCCAATATCAGCAGTTTACACCCCTTTTTCTATAATCTTAATTTATGAAATATACTTACTAATTTTTTTCCTTCCCAGATCGTTTACAACATCTGTTTCAAAACAATTTCAAATCATTTCATTGATTTTGATAAGAAGAATATTTGGAGATATTTCTAAAATTAATTTGGATATAAACTGGTTTAAAAGTCAGGAAAATCTCAATCTAACCTATAATCTTTTGGGTGTTCTAATTTTATATTTTTTGATTTATAAATTTGATCAAATTGCTGGCAAAAGGATTAAACAAAAAGTTTCTCCAATTACAAAAAGATTTATCATTTCAAAAAAAACAATCAGTCTTTTATTACTGCCGATATTGATTATTATGTTTATTCATTCATTTTTAAATTGGACACTTAATACTTTTTTTTCTTACACAATCTCATCCTCGGAATACTTAGATATTAATTCTGTCTTTTATAACGAATTTTTTACTCTTCTGATTTTGGCTGATGCGTTTATCCTTTTAATTTCTTTTAAGTACACTGAAAGGTACAGCCAATTAATAAGAAACACTGGCTTTATAATATCAACAATTCTTATAAGACTATCATTTGGCACAACTGGAATCACTAATGTTAGTTTAATAATCTCAAGTGTCCTTTTTGGGCTTTTAATTCTTCGTATTTACAACGAGTATGAAAAAATTTAATCTTTCCTTTGGCATGCAAGGAAAGTGTTTTTCAAAAGCATTGAAATTGTCATTGGCCCAACGCCTCCTGGAACAGGTGTTATTGCACTAGATTTTTCTAATACATTTTGATAATCCACATCCCCTTTAATAATATAACCTTTTGGACTAGACTGAGTAGGAACTCTTGTTATACCAACATCTATTATAACTACACCTTTTTTTACCATATCAGATTTTAAGAACCCAGGGATTCCAAGAGCAGATATAATTATATCTGCATTCTTTGTTATTGATTTTAAATTCTTTGTTTTACTATGAGCTAAAGTAACTGTTGCATTACCTTTTTTAGACTTTTGACTTAGTAAAATACTTATTGGACGACCAACAATATTACTTCTTCCAATTACAACACAATCTTTTCCTGATGTTTCTATTTCATATCTATCAAGAAGCTCAATTATTCCATATGGTGTTGCAGGAACAAATGATTCCATCTCTAAACTCATTCTTCCAAAATTTGTAGGATGAAAACCATCAACATCTTTATAAGGGTCTATGGCTAACAAAATTTTTTGCTCATCAATTCCCCTTGGAAGTGGAAGTTGAACAATAAAACCATCAATATGTGGATTATTATTAAGATTATTTATTTTTTCAAGCAAAAATTTTTCAGTAATTGATTCCTCAAGTTTAATTAAAGTAGAATCATATCCAACATAATCACATGCTTTAACTTTACTTCCAACATAAGTTAAACTGGCTCCATCATTACCAACAATTATTGCAGCTAAATGAGGTTTTTTAAGTCCCTTTTTAAGTCTATTAGAAACGAGGATTTTAAGTTCATCTTTTATGTCTTGTGATATTTTTTTCCCGTCTAAAATCTTCATTTATCAACTATTACCTTTAAACATTTGCATCATTTGTTTACCTTTTCCTCCCTGCATCATTTTCATCATCTTACTCATTTGGTTAAACTTTTTCAATAATTCATTTACTTCTTCAATTCCTCTACCTGAACCATTAGCTATTCTTTTCTTTCTATTATTATCGATTATTGATGGATTTGATCGTTCTTTTGGAGTCATAGATCCAATAATTACTTCTATCTTTTTAAATGCGTCTTCATCAATGTCAACCTCATTAATCATTTTACCAGCTCCAGGTATCATCCCTATTAAATCTTTAATGTTTCCCATTTTTTTAATCTGTTGAATCTGACTAAGAAAATCATCAAAACCAAATCGGTTTTTTGCTATTTTTTTATTAATCTTTCTGGCTTCTTCCTCATCAAATTGTTGTTGAGCTCTTTCCACCAATGATATTACATCTCCCATTCCCAATATTCTATCAGCCATCCTATCTGGGTGAAAAACATCAATTGCCTCCATTTTTTCACCTGTACTTATAAATTTGATAGGTTTATTAACTACCGATTTTATTGAAAGAGCAGCACCTCCTCTAGTGTCACCATCTAGCTTAGTCAAAACAACTCCTTGATAATCAAGAACATCATTAAATGCTTTAGCTGTATTTACAGCATCCTGACCTGTCATTGAATCAACAACAAAAAGAGTTTCATTAGGTTTTATTGCTTTGTGAATATTATCAATTTCTTTCATTAACAGCTCATCTATTGCAAGTCGACCAGCTGTATCTACAATCAAAACATTATTCTTGTTTTCTTTTGCATGTAAAAGAGCCCTTTTAGCAATTTCAACTGGATCTTTTAAATCAGGTTCAGTATAAATAGGAACATTAACCTGTTCGGCAATTACTGATAATTGATCTATAGCTGCCGGACGATAAACATCACAAGCAGCAAGAAGAGGTTTTTTGCCTTTCTGTTTTAAATGAAGAGCTAACTTTGCACAAAAAGTTGTCTTTCCAGATCCCTGTAACCCCGACATTAAAATTACTGAAGGATTTGAAGACAGATCTATTTCCTGTGTATTTGAGCCCATTAATTGGGTGAGCTCATCTTTAACGATTTTTATAAGCAATTGTCCTGGCTTTAAACTTGTTAAAACTTTTTGTCCAATTGCTTTTTCTTTTATCTTATTAGTAAAATCCTTAGCAGTTTTAAAATTAACATCTGCTTCTAATAGTGCCCTTCTAACCTCCTTAAGGGTTTCCGCAACATTTATCTCCGTTATTTGTCCTTGTCCTTTTAATAACTGAAAAGCTTTGTCAAGTTTTTTACTTAGATTGTCAAACATATTCTGGGCTTCTAATAATTGTCAAATTTAGTGTCTTTATATTTATTATGAAACTCTCAACTAATCTTTTAAAACTTAATTTATTTACTTTTCATCATCCCAACTACAATGACATGGGGAAATGAAATAGCTGCTAGAAAAGAAAAAAATAAAGACATGAAATAAGTCGATTCAAAATCAACGTATTTGTAAATCATAAATAAAGAAAAAATGGATAAGAACCAATATAGCAAGGAATGTTTAAGATATTTCTTAATTGAGTTTAAATTAACTTCACCGTGTAAGTAATTTAGTTGATCCTTGAGTGAAGGTATACTATGCCAAACAACAAAATAGAAAGCAAAGGCAAATAATAATGTGCTTAAATAGAATAAAATAAATAAAAGCATTAAAAGAATTAATTCTCTAAATAAATATTTAGAAATTAATCGACTATAAATTAAATTCAAAATAAAAAGTACAGACAAAGCAAAAGTAACTCCAACAAAAAATTCAAATGCTAGATATGAATTTATAAATTCATTAAAACTTTTTGGCAGATTGATAAAATGAAGGAAATCATCCTTGCCACTAATTTTTTCCATAACTTCTGCTACTTCTAGGTGTTGTGTAGAAAAAATTAAAAAGAAAACCAATGCTCCATAAATTATATAAAAAAATAAACCCATAATATTTTGCTTAACATCATCAGACCAGTGCTGTTCGCCAAAGTGATAACTGCTAAATAAAATAAAGATCAGAAGAGATAATGATGGAGCAATAAAAAAAAATGCTGCTCCAGTTAAAACAACAAAAATATATGTAAGTAAAGACTTTACATAAAGATTCCCTACTTTGGTTTTAAACCTTTTTGATATTATTTTTAAATCATTTGCTCCATGAAGTATTCCAACTGTCAGTATTGAAAATCCTCCTAAAAAGTTTATTAATTTTTGATCGATTAAAGGTAGAATAACAATAAAAACAAGTGTACTTATGACTCCATAATGGAAATATTCTAATTTTTTAAATGATGAGGTCAGGGAAATAGTTATTAAAATTTATTAAAAAAAAAATACGTCGTATTCAATTTTTATTAAATTTACTTAAACAAAACAAATAATTTAACT
>CETH01158984.1_pt1 | contig 10346 bp, 11 predicted proteins | sample 361461 | NCBI WGS metagenome assembly CETH01 (sample SAMEA2622695, study PRJEB7988) | marine metagenome | isolation source: saline water (ENVO:00002010), including
GCAATTATTTGGGTGCAATTAAAAACTTTGTATCTCTTCAAAAAGAATTTGAATGTTTTTTTTGTGTTGTAGACTTGCATGCTATTACAGTTTGGCAAGATCCAAAATTATTGAAACAAAAAACAAGAGAGGTAGTAGCTGCATTTATAGCTTCAGGTATAGATCCAAAAAAAAATACATTATTTGTGCAGTCACAAGTTCCACAACACGCTCAACTAGCATGGATCTTTAATTGTATTGCACGTATGGGATGGCTTAACCGCATGACACAATTTAAAGATAAAGCAGGAAAGAATAGTGAAAATGTATCAGTAGGATTATTTTCTTACCCAACCTTAATGGCAGCAGATATTTTAATATATTTAGCTACACATGTTCCTGTCGGTGAAGATCAAAAACAGCATTTAGAGCTTACAAGAGATATTGCACAAAAATTTAATAGTGATTTTAATACAGATATATTCCCTATCCCTGAACCTCTAATCTTAGGTGAGGCGACACGCGTGATGAGTCTTCGAGATGGTTTAAAAAAAATGAGTAAATCAGATCCATCAGATTATTCTAGAATTATGTTGTCAGATAGTGAGGATGAAATTGTTAAAAAAATAAAAAAAGCTAAAACAGACCCTCTACCTTTGCCTGAAAATATAGAAGAGGCAAAAAAAAGACCTGAAGCTATTAATCTCTTAACTATTTTTGCCGCTTTAAATGACTTAGATGTAAAGAGTGTAGTTGATGATTATGCAGGAAAAGAATTTTCTCAATTCAAAAAAGATTTAGGAGAACTTGCATCATCAAAATTATCTCCTATTTCTCTTGAGATAAACAAGTTAATGAAAGATTCGGAGTATTTAGACATAATTATTAATAATGGTAAAGATCGTGCTATTAACATAGCAAACCCTGTTTTATCAAAAATTTATGAAATAATTGGCTTTTTTCACCAATAATATCCCAAATTTTTGATTTTTTTTTACCAATTTTCATACGAAAGTCATATTAATGACTATATAATAAGCACATGTTTATACAAACAGAACAAACGCCAAACCCTCAAACTCTTAAATTTTTACCAGGGAAAGTGGTTATGGCTGAAGGAACAGCTTTTTATCAAAATGTAAAAGAAGCTACTGACTCACCATTTGCAAGAAGATTATTTGAAGTAGATGGAGTCGAGGGTGTTTTTTTTGGAAGTGATTTCATTACAATTACTAAAAATGCAACCTATGAATGGCAATTAATGAAGCCGTCTATTTTAGGCGGAATTATAGATCATTTTAACTCCAAAGATCAGACAATTGAAAAAACCAATTCAAAAGATTCTGAAAACAGTCTTCAAAAAAATGAAGATGATTCAGAGATTGTAAAACAAATAAAAGAATTGCTCGATACCAGAGTAAGGCCGGCAGTTGCCATGGATGGTGGAGATATAATCTATAATAATTTTGAAGATGGTATCGTTTACCTAAAAATGCAAGGTGCATGTTCAGGATGTCCAAGCTCAACTGCAACTCTAAAAATGGGAATTGAGAATATGTTAAAGCATTATATTCCTGAGGTTCAAGAGGTAAGACCAGTTGATGCGTAACTTGTTTATTATATTTTTGCTACCTTTCTTTTTTTCATCATTAGCAACTATAGCATTTGAGGAAAAGAATCAGATCAATGATTTAAATATTAGATATAAGCTTAATGCAAATCTTGATGATCTTGTTTTAAGTTACTGTTCGACTTACGACTCTTACACTATAAACAGACTTTATTCTCAAAAGAAAATTATAAATCAAAATTTAGATAAAATTGAATCTAACAAATTTATAGTATCAATCAAAAAGAAACCTTTGAACCCAAATATTTATAAGAAAATTTATAAAAAACAAAATCTTAAATTCTTAAACAAAAATATTAACGAAATTGAATTAGCTTTTCTTTCAGAGTCTAAAAAAGATTTTGTTAAAACTTTACTTCCATTGATTTCATATGAGAATCAAAATATTTTATTAGAGCGATCTAAGTTAGAGAATATTAGGAATTTTTTAGATAACAATAATACCCTTACAGCTAGTGATTTAAACTTTCTTAATAAAATATCAAAAAAATATAGACTTAAAGCTAAAGATAAACACAAATATGATCTAGTTAATGAACTATTAGACTTAGTTGATGTTATTCCTAATTCTATTGTTTTAGCTCAAGCAGCTAATGAAAGTGGTTGGGGCACTTCTAGATTTGCGAGAGAATTTAATGCTTTATTTGGTGAATATACATATGATTTTGCTAGCGGAGTAGTCCCTCTAATGAGAGCAAAGGGAGAAAAACATTTAGTTAAATCCTTTGATTCAGTTAACAAAAGTGTTCAGTCATATTTTAATAATTTAAATTCTCATTATGCTTATAAAGATTTTAGAGATGTGAGAAAACTTATGAGACAAAATAATAATTTTAGTAATATTGAACTTTTAGTGAATGAGTTAGATACTTATGCAGCTGATATAAATTACATTTATACAATTAATTCAATTATTAGAGATAATAAGTTAAACAGATTTGATACATATACATATTCTTACAATAACTCATAAGTAAAATTGGTGACCAAACCAGCGCCATAATCCATCTTTACCTTTTGCAGTGCAGTTCATTCTAGATCGACCTTTAGTTAATTTTCTGTTTAATCTTATTTCAATTCGTTCGTTAAATTTAAATATTTCTTTATCAACCTGCCCTTTACTATCAAAAATAAAACAATCAATTGAAGGCACTAATTTTTCATCTAGTAATGAAAAACCAATAAACGGAGGATTGTCATAAATTGTTGGATCTGATGGAATAAAATCATAAATTCCTAACCCTTTTGCGTTTGCTGCAAATTTGACTCTATCAATTTCTCCATATCTTTCGTTAAGAGAGAATCTAGGCAAATAATAAAAGTTTGATGTTTCATTAATTACACCTGAATGCTGACCAAATGCTACTTTAAATTTATAGTCTTTTAATAAATCTATGATTTTTTGGTTTGCTTCACCATAAGGATAAGCAAATAAAGATGGTATTTCTCCTAATTCTCTTAAAAAAATGTTGTTTGATATTTCAATTTCATTTTTAACTTCATCAACTGATAAGTCTGACATATGATAGTGACTATGGGAATGAGCACCGATTGATACACCCTCACTTTTAAGCTGTCTTATTTGATCCCAATTTAAATAATTTTTATTATTTTTATGAATAGTTGAAGTATTAACAAAGAGAGTAACAGGTATTTTATACTGCTTGAATTTAGGCCATCCAATTTCATAAAAAGACTTATCAGCATCATCTACACTTATACCTATAGTGTTTTCAGAAAGGATGCCATCGTTTAAAATTGTATCAATTATAAACTCTAAAGGTTTTATAGAGTATTTTTCTTTTGAAAATTCATCTATGTGAGTATCCAATTGACTCAAAGTTACACTAGTTGATGGATATTTATCAATACCAAATTTATGGTACATAAATATTACTGCTGAATTTTTAATGTTGCTTGCATAGGAAGAAGATATGTTTAAAAATAAAACAAAAATAAATGTTAATTTAAATATAAACACCCCATGTTCCTTTTTTTAGATGTAATTTCACCAATACCAGAAATTCACTTAATTAATGACAAAAAAATTATTGTTTCAATACAAATTATACAAAATAACCATGAAAAGCTTAGCGATACTATAATTCCAAAATATTTAGAGCTTCAAGAAACTTATAAACTTAAGGATATAATTACACACTTGATTTTAACTACAGGCCCTGGTTCATACACAGCACTCAGAGTTGGAGCATCCTTTATTGCAGGATTAAGTCAATCAATGAGCTTACCAGTATCGATTATATCAAGTGAAAATATTTATGAATTTCTTAATAATGGAAATACCCATTCTGGCGTTTATATAGAGTCATCAAATAATCAAAAATTTCTTACTTTCAAAAAAAATGGAGAGTTTTTTCATGAAAAGATTGAAAGTAAAGATACTATCTTACCACAGCATATTTCAAATTTATTTTGCAATTTTATAAATGATCATTCTTTTAATAAAGACGTAAATTTTATATCTTTTTCAATCACTAGTATTATTCTAGAAAATTTAAGCAATTTAACTTTTAAAAAAAATTTAATAATTAAACCCAAATATATTTCAAATAACATTATATTAAATTGATACAAATCAGAAAACTTGAACAAAAAGATGAAACATTTTTAAATGTTTTAATTAATTCAGAGAATTCACATTATCAGGAATTTTTAAATATGGGTTGGTCTTTAAAGCAAATCAATAATCAGTTCAAAAAAAGCACTAATTTGGCTTATGGTATATTTTATAAAGAATTATTGATTTCTTTTATCCTTGGAGACTTAATAAATGTTGAAAAAATATTAGAATATGAGATATTACTAATATATGTTTCTAAAAACTTTAGAAAAAAAGGTTTAGGAACAAAACTTTTAAAAAAAATAGAAAAAAATAATAGTAGTTTAAAAAAAATTTATCTTGAAGTTTCTGAAAAAAATTTACATGGAATATTATTCTATAAAAAAATGGGTTTTAAAATTGTTTCTACTAGAAAAAATTATTTTTTAATTAGAAATAAAAATATAAATGCTTTTGTAATGATAAAAAGTTTTTAGGTATGCAAAAAAATAAAATTTATATTAAATCTTATGGATGCCAAATGAATGTTTACGACTCTAATAGGATATTAGATTTATTTAAGAACAAAGATTATGAGATAGCAGATGATCCTAAAGATGCAAATCTAGTAGTTCTAAACACATGTCATATTAGAGAAAAAGCTGCTGAAAAAGTTTACTCTGATATTGGTAGAATTAATAAAATTAAAAAATATAAAAACAAAGATAATTTTAAATTAGTAGTTGCTGGATGTGTCGCTCAAGCTGAAGGAGAGGAAATCAAGTTAAGAGCTCCCTCTGTGGATTTTATTGTTGGGCCTCAATCTTATCATAAGCTTCCAGAAATGTTAAAAACTAAAGATTCGATATTAAGTGATGAATTTACACAAAATGATAAATTTAAAAATTTATTATATAATTCCTCTGGCGGAGTTTCAGAATTTGTATCAATTCAAGAAGGGTGCGATAAATTTTGTTCATTTTGTGTTGTTCCGTATACAAGGGGTCCAGAATTTTCACGACCTGTAAATGAAATAATAAATGAAATAAAAAAATATCTTCACCAAGGAGTTAAAGAAATTATTTTTTTAGGTCAAAATGTAAATGCCTATCATGGTGTTGGAGAAGAGGGTAAAACTAAAGATTTAGCTTACTTAATTAATAAAGTAAGTGAAATTGAAAAATTAAAAAGAATACGATACATGACTTCACACCCAGTTGATATGACTGATACACTTATAAGAGCGCATAAAACTAATAATAAATTGATGCCTTTTTTACATTTACCTATTCAATCAGGATCTAATAATATTCTAAAAGCCATGAATAGAAAACATAATGTGGATTTTTATAGGAGAATAGTTGACAAATTAAGAAATGAAAAACCTGACATAGCGCTCTCTTCTGATTTTATTGTTGGATACCCAGGTGAGTCTGATAAAGATTTTGATGATACAATGAAATTTGTTAATGAAATAAATTATGTAATTGCGTATTCTTTTATTTATAGTCAAAGACCAGGAACACCAGCACAAAAAAAAGACAATATCCCTTTAGCTGAAAAGAAAGCAAGATTGAGTGCCCTGCAATCTCTTTTAAAAGAACAGCAAAAAAATTATAATAAATCTTTTATTGGAAAAAATATTGAAGTTTTATTTGAAAAAAAAGGTAGACATAAGGATCAATTTATAGGAAGATCAATATATAATCAGAGTGTTTTTACTAACAGTGAAACAAATCTAATAAATAAAATTGCAAATGCAGAAATTATTAATTCTACTGACTTTGCTTTGGAGAGTTCTGTTTGAGTAAAATAAATTATTCTTTAGATTTTGAACTTAATGATAATAATTTTCTATCAAATCTTTTTGGTGTTGATGATAAGAACATACAAATTATTGAAAAAATTAATAATGTAAAAATAAAATATAGAGGCAACAAAATAAAAATAATTGGATCTAAAGTTTCTATAAAAGATACTAAGGATGAAATTTTGTTATTATTTGAAGAAGCTAGGAAGGGAATTGATATTGATGAAGATAAAATTATGGAAACTAGAAGCATAAAAATGTTAGAAATTGATTCTGAAGATCAGATGAGTCTTTTTTTTCAAACAAAAAAAAGAAAAATTTTACCTCGATCTAATAATCAAAAAAAATACTTTCAATTACTTAATTCAAAAGATATTGTTTTTGCTTTTGGACCAGCAGGTACTGGAAAAACATTTTTGGCAGTTGCAAAAGCAGTTGCTTCACTTCAGCAAGGTTTGGTAAATAAAATTATCTTATCAAGACCAGCCGTTGAAGCTGGTGAAAAACTTGGATTTTTACCAGGAGATCTAAAAGAAAAAGTAGATCCCTTTTTACGGCCAATATATGATGCTTTATATGAAATGATGCCATACGATCAGGTTGAAAAGAAAATTGCAAATAATGTAATAGAAATTGCACCAATAGCCTTCATGAGAGGAAGAACTCTAGAAAATTGTTATATAATTTTGGATGAAGCACAAAATACTACAAAAATTCAAATGAAAATGTTTCTAACTAGATTAGGTAAAAATAGTAAAATGGTGGTTGTAGGTGATAACACACAAATAGACTTAATTTCTAAAAATGACTCTGGCCTTATTGATGCTTCAAAAAAATTAAAAAATATAAATGACATTGGCTTTATTGAATTAGATAAAAAAGATGTTGTAAGGCATGAGATTGTTAGAAAAATAATAAATGCATATGAAGAAAAAAATAGAAACTAATTTTTTTTGTAAAACGAATCATTGGTCACGTAGAATCAATAAGATTAAAAAGATTGTATCTGATATACTTTCTTTTGATAAATGTGGTTTTAATAAAAAAAACTTTTATTTTTTAAATTTAATCTTTGTTGATAATAAAAAAATAAAAAAAATAAATCAAATGTACAGAAATAAAAATAAAGCTACTGATGTTTTAACATTTGTTACTTTTTTAAATAATGAAAAATTTAATAATCAGGCCTATTGTGATATTTTCTTTTCTGCTGAAATGATTAAAAATGATGCAAATAAAAATTATATAAATTTTTACGACCATTTAACACATTTAATAATTCATTGTTTTTTGCATGTTAATGGATATGATCATAAAAAAAATTCTGATTTTATTAAAATGAAAGATTTAGAAAAAAAAATTTTAAAACGCTTAGGTATACAAAATCCATACTATTATGAGTCAAGATAATCAAGAAAAACTTAGTATTTGGAAAAGTTGGTTAATAAAAAAATTATTAACTAACGATTCATCAAAGGAAGAAATCTTAAATATTATAGCAAATGAAGAAAATAGTGATGAAACATTAGAAAGTTTAGATGATAATAATGAAAAAAACCTCATTAAAAATATATTACAATTAGAAAATAAAAGTGTTGAGGACGTTATGGTTCCAAGAGGTGAAATAATATCTGTTAATAATGAACAAAATTATAATCAAATTTTTAATATTGTAAAAGAAGAATCACATTCGAGACTTCCCGTATACGAAAAAAACTTAGATAATATTATTGGTTTTTTTCATGTAAAAGATTTTATTAAAATAAATAAAAATGATTTTGATCTTGGCTTGATATTAAGAGAGGTGCTTTATGTTGCTCCAAAATCTCCGATATTAGAATTATTAAAAAGAATGAGATCTTCAAGAATACACATTGCTCTTGTTGTAGATGGTGTTGGTGGGGTGGATGGCTTAGTAACTATTGAAGATTTAGTTGAGGAAATAGTTGGTGAAATTGAAGACGAACACGATGCAGAAGATGTAGATGAAGAAATTATTAAAAAAGAGAAAAATTTACTTGAAGTGAGTGCATCATACAGGGTTGATGATTTAGAGAAATATTTTAATGTAAATTTAGATTTTGCAGATGAAGATGAAGTAGAAACTGTAGGAGGATTAGTTTTTGCTAAGATTAATAGAATACCAAAAAGCAATGAAGAATTTAATATTGATGATATAGTTAACATCAAAGTTTTGAAAGCAAATGAAAGAAAAATTTTAACTGTTCAAATTAGAAAAATACTTAATTGATTTTATTTAAATTTTTAGTCTTAGGAGTTTTGTCTGCATTATTATTTCCTCCATTTTTTATGCTACCTCTAGGTTTTATTATATTTCCTTATTTAATAAAATTATTGGTAGATATTTCTATAAAAAAATTTTTTTTCAATTATTTTGCTTTTGGTTTTTTTTATGGATTGGGATTTTTATTGGTGTTTTTATCCTGGATTTACAATCCTTTTTTAATAAATAATGAAACTAAGAATATTGCAATATTAGGCTTCATACTTCCAATTTTTTTATCATTATTTTTTGGAATAGGTTTTTGTATTTTTAAATATTTATATAATAAATTTCATATAATAATTTTTACACCTTTTATTTTTTTATTAATTGAGTTTATTATTTCAAATATATTATATGGATTTCCATGGATAACTTATTCTTTAGTTTTATCTAACAATATCTTTGGATTTTATTTACTTAAATATTTTGGTTTAAATATTTCGAGTTATTTGATTTTATTTTTATTCATCTTACCTATTGTAATTATTTATTCATCGGATTTAGCAAAGAAAAAAAATCTAATTCTTCTTAATCACGCACCTTTTTTAATTGTATTTATTTTTTTATTTTTTATTTCAAATTTAAATAATAATGAAAATAGTAAAAAAATTCATATAGAATTGTTTCAAATTTTATCACCTATAAATAAACTTGATAAAGTTTTGGTTGAAGATGATATAATTGATAAGATTAATAATTCAAAAGCAGAATATTTAATTTTTGCTGAAAATAATTATCCTTATTTAGTTTCAGATTTGAAAAACATTAGTATAATGAAAAATTTAAAAAATAACCAAAAAGTTATAATTGGTACAACTAGAATAGAAAATAATAGACTTTACAATTCTTTTATTTTTTTAGAAAAAAATAATATACAAATTTTTGATAAGCAAATACTTGTTCCTTTTGGTGAATTTTTACCTTTTAGACCATATTTAAAATTTATGGAAAACATAACCGGAAATATAGATTTTACACCAGGAATTAATAAAAGATTGATTAATTCAAATAATATTAATCTTCTACCGATTGTTTGCTATGAAATTATTTTTAATAAAATTTTAAAAAATATAAATGAAAATAAAATTGATTTTTTAGTTAATATTACAAATGACTCATGGTTTGGGACTAAATTAGGTCCTTACCAACATTTTTATCATTCAAGAATGAGAGCTCTTATTGCAAATAAATATTTATTAAGAGTTTCAAATAATGGAATAACATCAATTACTGATAACAATGGTAAAATTCTAAATTTTATAAACCTGAATAAGAAAGGTAAATTAACAAGAGTAATAGAAATTAAGAATACATTTTTTTATGGATCTATTCATAAACTTTGTTTTATTTATCTTATATTTATTATTTTCATTTATTTAATTTATATAAAATATAGTTTTAGAAATGAAAAATAATTCATCATATCGATTATATGGAAGAACAAAAGGTAGAAAAAATAGAATCAATAATTTGTTTTTAGAATTAAGATTAAAAGCAGTTGATAAAAACAAATATAATATTTTAGATATTGGCTCCGGTTATGGTGAGAGCACTATTAAACTTGCAAAAGTTGATAAACAAAGAATAGTAATTTGTTGTGATAAATACATTGATGGACTAAATCATTTATATAACCAAGCCAAATTAGAATCATTAGATAATATTTATATTTACCAAGGAAATGTTCATCAAATGCTTGATGAACATTGTAAAATGGACTTTATCTCTGAAGTTTGGATACTCTTTCCTGATCCATGGCCCAAAAAAAGACATCTTAAAAGACGGTTAATAAATAATTCTTTTTTTATGAATATTAACAAATTTCTTAAATCAGGAGCAACTGTGCATATCGCTTCTGACTCAAAATCTTATATTTCTCAAATTTTGAGCATTATTCATCAAATAAGGAATAATTTTAAATGGGTAAATCAAAATAAACTAGAGTGGGATTATGATCTTGAAATATTACCTGAAACTAAATATTACAAAAAAGCCTTAAAAAATGGACTCAATCCATTTTATGCAAAACTAGAGAAATTATAGGCTTGAGTTTTGCTTTATTTTCAATATATGGTTAAAA
>CETH01443613.1_pt1 | contig 10343 bp, 10 predicted proteins | sample 361461 | NCBI WGS metagenome assembly CETH01 (sample SAMEA2622695, study PRJEB7988) | marine metagenome | isolation source: saline water (ENVO:00002010), including
CCTACTTTGATAAAGGCAGAACCAAGACTTAATAATTTACTGGTTAACCAATTTGCTCTTAATTTTTGTCTCCTATAAATCTTTTCGTTTGAAGCATTCTTAGAGAAATTCCATATATTTTTGTCCCACCATAATATAAATATTAGTTTAATTAATATTAACCATATTGTTACAGCCCTAAAAAGTTTATTTAATTTAAGTTTCTTAAAAATAATCATTTATATTAATCATCTAATAATACATTTATATCATTTATTGATGATTTTATTATAGATATTTGATTTTCCATATTATTTCTGGATTGTTTGGTATGGGATTTATTCTTATCATTGTTTAATTCTTTAGTATCATTTATTTCCATCTCCTCGATCTCTTTAAGAATTTCATCCTTAAATTTTTCCCATTCATTTTTTATATTAATAGGGGTCTCTTGAGCAAAATTCGCAGCTTCAGCAACTTTCTTGGCAACAGATTTATTTAATCTTGATTTTATTCTTGATAATACTGCTTTTAGAATTAATTCAGAGTTATTCATGAGAAAGCAAAAAATTCTAATTTCATTTTAATAATATAGATTCTTATCTCTTTTATCCAGATTGACCCTTATTGAATAATAGAGTTATTGAAAATTTACTATTTAAGAACTGTAAGAACATTGCTAAAAATCCATTCAACTTGAATGCTCTAATTTGATTGGATTCAACTAATTATGCATAATCGCTTTTATTTTTGTTTCTGTTATGTTTTTTTTTCTGAAAAATCTAATAACTTATATTTATTAGCTTATTTTGTAGGCTATTTTTCAGACTTAATTCACTTCTTAAATTTAAAGAAGTTTTACTGACAATCGGGGTATTAACATTGGAAACTATTGAAGCAGATGTAGTTATTGTTGGCGGCGGTCCTGCCGGTTGCAGCTGCGCATTATATACATCAAGGGCAGATCTTAAAACTGTGATTTTAGATAAGAATCCATCAGTTGGGGCTTTGGCTATAACTCATCAGATTGCAAATTATCCAGGCGTACCAACTGATATGAGTGGAGAAGCTTTGTTAGCCTTGATGAGGGAGCAGGCAATAAATTACGGAACTCAATATATAAGAGCGCAAGTTTTTGGGATCGAATCAAATGGTGAAACAAAATCCGTTTTCACTCCAGAAGGAACTTTTCGATCAAAAGCTCTAGTTTTAGCTAGTGGTGCAATGGGTAGACCTGCTTCTTTTAAAGGAGAGGCTGATTTTTTAGGCAAAGGTGTTAGCTATTGTGCTACTTGTGACGGAGCATTTTATCGTGGTAGAGAAGTAGCAGTTATTGGAATAAATAAAGAAGCAATTGAAGAAGCAATGGTTTTAACTAAGTTCGCATCTGTTGTTCATTGGATTACTTCTAATGATCCAAAACCAGATGATTTAGAGTCTCAAAGTCTGTTAAACCAAAAAAATGTTAAGCATTGGACTAAGACCAGATTGTTGGAAATTAAGGGTAATGAAATGGGAGTAAATGAAATATTGATTAAAGATAGATCAACTGAGAATTCTCAATCATTAACTTTGGATGGAGTTTTTGTTTATATGAGTGGTTCTAAACCTATTACTGATTTCATTGGTGATCAAGTCGCTCTGAAAGAGGATGGAGGAGTTGTTGTGGATGATTTCATGTCTACAACATCAGAAGGAGTATGGGCTATAGGAGATATAAGGAATACCCCATTTAAGCAGGCAGTTGTTGCTGCTTCTGATGGCTGTATAGCAGCTATGGCAATAGATAGATATTTAAATAGTCGAAAGTCAATTCGTGTTGATTGGGTTCATTCTTAGCAGGTTTTTTTAAAACATTCCTGTTGCTTCTGAGATATAAGCAACTCCGCCATAATAGCTCAAAATTGATTGGATATTTTCTCTAACTTTATCTATAAAATCATGTTCACAGAATATTATTACATGAACATTTGATCCTAAACCAGTAAACTCCATATCTTCTGTCACTACTCTTTCAGGCCCTCTACCTGTTGCATGTTTCATGACTGTATAGCCAGGTACTTCAGCTTTTTCTAGCGTATCTAAAATTTCCTCTAATTCCCTTTCACTGAAAATAAGATCTAAGCGTTTCATTGTTTTATAGATTTAAAGGATAGGAATTATAAATTTGGTTAACTAACCCCATGTATATTGGTATACCAATAACAATGTTAAAAGGGAAGGTTAATCCAAGGGTTGTTGAGATGTAGTAACTTGATTTTGCCTCGGGGACTGTCATCCTCATTGCCGAAGGTACTGCAAGATATGATGCACTTGCGCAGAGTACAGTAAATAGAAGAGCATTGCCAGGACTTAAAGATAAAAATCTTGCTACCAATACTCCAAAAAATGCATTAAATAGTGGCATTAATATTGCAAAACCAATTAAAAAAGATCCTGCGCTTTTTAATCTAGGTAATCTTTGTGCTGCAACAATTCCCATATCTAATAAAAAAAAGCACTCAGCACCATAAAAAAGTTCATTTGTAAAAGGCTCCATTTTTAATATCCCTGAAGGATTTGAAGTGGCTGTAAGAAAGCCAATCAATAAACTTCCTAAAAGTAAATAAACAGATCCATTTAAAAAAGATTCATGAAGAATCGCTTTTAATCTCATATTTTTAGATTTGAAATTTCTTTTTGGGGCGCCAAATTTTACAAGTAATAATCCAACAATAATTGCTGGAGATTCCATTAAAGCTAATGCAGCTACCATTGATCCAGAGAAATTAATACCTTGATTTTCTAGAAAACTTTCTGCTGTGATGAAAGTTACCGCACTAATAGATCCATAAGCTGCCGCAATTGCAGCAGAATTAAACACGTCAAATTTTAATCTTAAAAAGAAATAACCTATTAATGGGATTATAAGGGACATTATTATTGCAGCACCTAATGTGGAGAAAACATCGATCCCATCTCCATGCAAGCCACTTTCTTGTAAAGCTATACCTCCTTTAAATCCAATTGCAAGCAATAAATAAAGTGAAAATAATTTAGGCAGAGGAGCTGGTATCTCTAAGTCAGATTTAAATAATACTGAAACAGCTCCTATAAAAAAAAATAAAATAGGAGGACTTAAAACGTTTTGTAAAACAAGGCTTATTTCCATATTGAATCTATAAAATATACATTTTGTAGAAATAATTTATTTTAAATCCTTAAGTGCAATATTTAGCGCTTCTTTCCTGGTCTCAATTATTTGATCAACCCCAAACTTAAGAAGTCTTGATCTAACCGTTTCATTTGCCCCTACAACATAAGCCTTCCTGGAATTCCTTTTTGCTTCTTCAATCATATCTTCGATAGCTAGCGTTGCAGTTACACCTAGTCTTGGCACCTCTGTAATATCTAGAATAAGAACTTTGTAATTTCTTATTAACAGCATTCTTTCGCTGATACCTTTTGCTGCTCCAAAACTTAGAGGTCCCTTTAATCTAAACAACATTACTTTGCCAGAACATTGGTTAAGGAGTTCTTGTTCATCAGCAGGAAGAGCTGATTGTTTTTGATTCATAGGATTATCTGCGTCCATTCCTTCTAATTGGGTTTGAGTGATTGAATCAATTGTCAGCATATTCGCAATAAAAACACCAACTAAAACTGCTTGGATCAGCCCCCAGAAAACTGTCATAAGCAAAACCCCATACATTACCGCTGCAGTTTTTAGAGATAATTTATGTGCTCTGAGAAGGAATCCCCAATCAATAATATCTAAACCAACTTTGATAAGAATACCCGCTAATAATGCTTTTGGAATTACAGCGGCAAGCGAGCCAGCCCCCATTAAAACTATTAATAGAACTATGGAATGAACCATTCCAGAAATAGGAGTACTTCCTCCAGATTTGACATTTATTACTGTTCTCATTGTTGCCCCAGCACCTGGCAAACCATTAAATAGACCAGAGACGCTGTTCCCAATTCCTTGTCCAATAAGTTCTCTATCAGAGTCGTGCCTAGTTCCAGAAATATTATCTGCTACAAGAGATGTTAGAAGTGAATCAATTGCTCCTAGAACAGCTAGTACAAGACCTCCTTGAATTATGACTCCTAAATGCGCTTGGAAATTTGGGGGAGAAAAACGTAGACCTCCTTCTGGGATTTGACGTATTAAATTACCATTTGAAGATTGAACAAGTTCTCCTATTCTTGGGATAGGTATTTCACCTTTAGCAATCAGTGTTGCATCATTAAATAAAAATAAGGATAAAGGAGTAACTATTAATAGCGCTATAAGTGGTGAAGGTATCCATTGACTTATTTTTCTAGGACTAAGAAATACTATTGCAAGCGTCATTAATGTAACAGCTATTGCAGGACCATTTGGTTCAAAATTATTTGATAATCTTTTAAGAGATTCTATTACACCTCCTCCAGTTGTAATACCTAATAATGGTCCAAGTTGGATAATAATAATAATTACCCCTATCCCAGACATGAAGCCGGATACAACAGAATAAGGAACTAGAGTTATATATTTCCCCAGCTTCAGTATTCCAAAAAGAATTTGAAATAAACCACCTAAAACAACTGATGCCATAACTAATGGAAGGATTTCACCTGCACCTAGATTTGGATTAACACCAACCTCAACTGCAGTCAGACTGGCGACAACTGTAGCCACTGTTACGCTCATCGGCCCTGTTGGACCGGTCACCTGAGAAGGGGTTCCGCCAAATAGGGCAGCCAAGAAACCGACGACTACAGCTCCATAGAGACCATAAATTGCTCCGCCGTCACCTAGCGCTGCCTCACCAAAGGCAAGAGCTAGAGGTAAGGCAACAACTGCTGCAGTTAGTCCACCAAGAATATCTCCTCGAAGATTCTTTAAATGAAAACCATGAATCAAATTCACGCAGCTCTCTCCTTTAACTTATTCATCAAAGAATTTTATCTTAGTTCCGACCACTTTTAAAACCTATAGATTAAAGTTTTGATAAAAAATAAAGAATATTAATTTTTTTTCTAACTTTTCAATTCATTCTTCATTGATCTTATATAAATTAGAAGGGTTTAATTTTTGTTGAGAAACTTTTTTAATAGTCAATTTTATATTTTTTTCTAAAATTGATTAATAGGTTTTAGGTTAATTACGCTTTAATTAATTAGTTATGTTTTCTATGCATCGTCCGAGGAGATTAAGAAGGAACTCAGCTATTAGAGCTATGGTTCGAGAAAACCACCTTTTGCCTTCAGATTTTATTTATCCAATTTTTATTCATGAAGGAACTTCAGTTGAAGAAATATCCTCCATGCCAGGCATATTTCGTTGGACTCTTGACACCATTGAAGAAGAGGTAATTCGAGCTTGGGGCTTGGGAATTAAATGTGTTGTTTTATTTCCTAAGATTGATGATTCACTCAAAACGGAAGATGGTTCAGAATGTTTCAATGAGAAAGGTCTTATTCCTCTAGTAATTAGAAAACTAAAAAATCAAATTCCAGAAATGGCTATTATGACTGATGTGGCATTAGATCCTTATTCAAGCGATGGTCATGACGGAATTGTGGATTCTGATGGAGTCATACTAAATGATGAAACAATTAACCAATTAATTAAGCAAGCAGTTATGCAGGCTGATGCTGGGGCAGATTTTATAGGGCCAAGTGACATGATGGATGGTCGAGTAGGGGCTATAAGAAAGGAATTGGATTCTAAGAATTATAATAATGTAGGCATTATTAGTTACACAGCAAAATATTCGTCAGCTTACTATGGTCCCTTCCGTGATGCGCTTGATTCATCGCCTAAACAGTTGACATCCAAAAAGATACCATCCAATAAGGATAGTTATCAAATGGATCCAGCTAATTCAAAAGAAGCTTTAAGAGAATTTAAATTAGATGCAAATGAAGGGGCAGATATAATTATGGTCAAGCCTGGGTTGGCCTATTTAGATATCATTGAGAAGTTAAGTAATCGATCACATTTACCTGTTGCTGCATATAATGTTAGTGGGGAATACTCCATGATTAAGGCTGCCTCAGAAAAAGGTTGGCTTAATGAGAAAGATGTTGTATTAGAAACTCTTTTAAGTTTTAAGAGAGCAGGAGCTTCTTTGATTCTTAGTTATCATGCTTGTGATGCATGTCGATGGCTAAAGGAAAAATAATAGAATTGCAGAATATTTAATAATTGATTTATTCTTAGTAAAGATAAAATTTGATTCTATTAAAGTGTCTTCAGAAAAATTCAAAGGAGTATATAGGCTTGGTCATAATGCCATTAGAGTTGAGGATATTAATCGAGCTAAAACTTTTTATAAGAATTTAGGGATGAGAATAGTATGGGATGCTCAAGATTGGTGTTATTTAGAAGCCTATCCATCCCACGATGGCCTTGCTCTCTTAGGACCTGAATATAAATCTGCTGGACCTCACTTTGCTTTTCATTTTAAAAAAAGAGATGAAATTGATAATGCTCATGAATTTCTTAAATCTTCTGGAATTGAGGTAGGCAAAATTCATGAACATAGAGACGGAACGGCTTCATTTTATTTAAAAGATACTGAGGGTAATTGGTTGGAAATGTTATATGAACCACCAAATGGTATTAGTTCGAAGCGGTAATAACTGATGATCAAAGACTCAATTAATAAAGACATAGTTATTTTTAATGAGGTTATAGATGAATCAATTAATTTATTGGAATGGCCAAAGATCTGTAATCATATAGCATCATTTTCCTCTACCAAACAAGGAGCAAACTCCTGGAAAGATTATACTTTGCCTGATACTATTGAGAAAAGTAGAGTTTTATTAGGAGAAACATCAGAGATTCAATTAATTGATCAATCTTTAGATGGAGGAATTAGTTTCTATGGAGTAAGTTTTATAGATGATAATGTTAATATCTGCAAAAAAGGTGGTGTCATAAATGGATTAGACTTGATAGAAATTGCTAATACATTGAATATCTCTAGACAATTAAAGAGACAATTAGAGAATACAGACATTAGACCTAATATTACTAAAATCACTAATAATATCATTAATTTAATTGAATTAGAAAGGGAGATTAGATTAGGTATTGAGGATACTGGCAGAATAGCAGATAGCGCAAGTAATGAATTAGCAAAACTTAGAGAAAATAAATTAATTTTAAGGTCAAAAAGATTATCTATTCTTGAAGATTTTATTAGAAGAAACCTAGCAATTCTTCAAGATAAAACTATAATAAATAGACATAATAGAAGTGTTTTAGCTATAAAAGCAGAATTTACTAACAGAATTTCAGGTATAATTTACGATACGTCTTCTTCTGGTAATACTGTTTTTATTGAGCCAAGAGATGTTATTGAAATTACTAATAAACTTTCAGAGGTTGAAAATAATATTATTATTGAAGAAAAAAGATTACTAGCTAATTGGAGTAAATTAATTAGTGATAATTATGATTATTTAATTAAATTATCTAATTCTCTTTTAAGGTTAGAAAATGCTTTAACTAGATCAAGGTATTCAGAATGGATTAATGGTTATGCCCCTATTTTTGATGATAATGCCATATTTGACATACAGAATTTTCGGCATCCAATTTTATTATGGCAATATAAAAAATTAAATCAGAAAAGACCTTTACCTATTAGCTTTGAAATCAATCGGGGTATTAAAGTTATTTCTATAACTGGACCCAATACTGGTGGGAAAACAGTCGCTTTAAAGAGTATTGGTATTGCTTTATTATTAGCTAGATCAGGAATATTTATTCCTTCTGATCAAAATCCTAGACTACCTTGGTGCAAAAATATCTTTTTAGATATTGGAGACAGTCAATCATTAGAAAATAATCTTTCAACGTTTAGTGGGCATATTATTCGTATTAATAAAATAATATCTTCTCTCCAAATTAGTAATGGTTTAAGCATAGTTTTATTAGATGAAGTAGGAGTAGGTACTGATCCTGTAGAAGGAGCTGCTATCGCATTAGCAATACTAAATAAATTTGCTGATATTTCTGATTTAACAGTTGCTACAACACATTTCGGAGAAATTAAAGCCTTAAAATATAAAGATTCAAGATTCGAAAATGCATCAGTTTTATTTGATTATGAGAAACTTAAGCCATTATATTCTATTAATTGGGGTATCCCAGGCAGAAGCAATGCTTTATTGATTGCAGAAAAAATTGGCTTGGAATCATCAATTTTAATTAATGCGAGAACTTTCCTGGATGCAAAAGATTTTATTGATGTAAATGATATTATTAAAGGTCTTGAGGAAGAAAGAGATAAGCAGCAAAGATCATCTGAAGAGGCAGCTGCTTTAATTGCTAGGACAGAAATTTTGTATGATGAACTTCAAATTGCTTTTAAGAATCAACAAAAATATGCTGAACATTTTAAGGAGAAATTAAAATCTGAACTTGCGCAGTCAATCAAAATTGCTCAACAGGAAGTGCGAGATATTATTAAATCTCTTAGAGCAGGAAGTTTAGATGGAGAATTGGCAAGACAATCAGGAAAGAGATTAAAGAGAATTAAAGAAAATTATTTACTAGATGAAAATTTAGCAAATTTAAAAGATAATTTATGGTTCCCAAAAGTTGGGGAAATTGTCAGAATTAAAAAATTGAATAATTCTGGAGAAGTAATCTCAATTAGTCAAGATTGTTTAACAGTTACTTTAAAATGTGGGATTTTTAGAAGTGTCGTAGATGTCTCAAGTCTTGAAAGTTTAGATGGGAAAACAGTCAATTTAAATAAGAATTCAGAAGTTATTGTACGAACAAATTTTCAGATGCAGACGAATTCATTTGTCAAGTCAGATCTAAATACAATAGATATTAGAGGCATGCGAGTGGCTGAAGCAGAAATAGTAGTACAAGATAAGATTAGAAATATGCATGGACCTACTTGGATCATTCATGGAATTGGTTCAGGTAAATTAAAGACTGGAATAAGACATTATTTAAGTAAGCTTTCTTATATTGAAAAAATTGAAGATGCTAAACAAGAAGAAGGAGGATTGGGTTGTAGTGTTATATGGGTTAAATAAGTTGCAAAAGAAAAACAATAATTGTTTTGCAACCTTTTTTATGAATTAATCCTTATAAAGGTTATCAAAAAGTGCAATTTATTGATCAAGCTCAAATTAAGATAATTGGAGGTAAGGGAGGTGATGGAATAGTGTCATTTAGAAGAGAAAAATTTGTACCTGCTGGAGGTCCTTCTGGTGGAGATGGAGGCGATGGAGGGAGTGTAATATTTGAAGCGGATTCTAATTTACAGACTCTGCTTGATTTTAATTTCAGGAAAATAGTAAAAGCAAATGATGGATCTAGGGGTGGACCTAATAAAATGACTGGCAAGTGCGGAATTAATACTGTTCTTAAAGTTCCTATTGGTACTGAAATTAGACACTTTAATACAGGAATAATTTTTGGAGATTTAATTGCAAATAAAGAATCTATTGTCATCGCTTTTGGAGGCAAAGGAGGTCATGGGAATGCGCATTATTTGACTAATAGTAATAGAGCTCCAGAACAATTTACTTTAGGCAGGGAAGGAGAAGAATGGGATATTCAGCTTGAATTAAAACTTTTAGCAGAGGTTGGAATCATTGGATTGCCAAATGCAGGTAAAAGCACTTTGATTTCTGTTTTGTCTTCAGCGAAACCTAAAATCGCTGATTATCCTTTTACTACTTTAATTCCTAATTTGGGCATTGTTAGGAAGCCTAGTGGAGATGGAACTCTGTTTGCGGATATTCCGGGATTAATTAAAGGTGCTTCTCAAGGATCTGGATTAGGGCATGATTTCCTTAGGCATATTCAAAGAACGAAGCTATTACTTCATTTAATAGATGTTTCTTCTGAAAATCCTATAGAAGATTGGAAATTAATTACCACAGAATTAGAGAAATATGGGAAAGGCTTATGCTCTAAGCCTCGCTTAATAGTACTTACTAAATCTGAATTAATTGAGGAGAAAAAACTTGAGCAATTGATTGGAAATTTACAAGAGCTTGTCAATTCTAAAGTCTTAGTTATTTCTTCATCTTTACGAAAAGGAATTGATCCACTCCTATCTGAAGTATGGGAAAGACTTGAAAACTAATAAATTTTCTTAATTTCATAAAAAGTACTTGTTTTGAATTCTATTTTTAGTAATAACTGTTATAGAAGAATATCTACTTTTATGAATTTTTATAATTGTTTTGATAGCGATGGGAAAATTATTGCTCGTTGTCAAACCCGCCAAGGCATTGAAGTACTTAAAAAAATGGGTAGACCTATTAAAGAAATTAAGGAAATGAAAAATGAAGAATCAGTAGTATGCTCTTTGACTGGCAGTCCGTCTGATTACAATTTCGATTATTAA
>CETH01167163.1_pt1 | contig 10338 bp, 8 predicted proteins | sample 361461 | NCBI WGS metagenome assembly CETH01 (sample SAMEA2622695, study PRJEB7988) | marine metagenome | isolation source: saline water (ENVO:00002010), including
ATGTTTGTCCAAATGTTATTGTATATTCCCATCCATTAGGGTTACCATCGCCTGTAATATCATCAAAACCATACCCCATATCAAATCCTAACAACCCAATACCTGGCATAAAAAATCTAATGCCTACACCAGCAGACTTTTGCATTGACAAGGGACCATATCTTTTTAAATAGAACGGTTCGGACATATTGCTTGTATTCCAAACATTACCCATTTCTGCAAATGTCATAAAATAAATGACAGGGTTTTCAGATAATGGAAATCTTAATTCTGTAGTAATTTTACCCATTGCATTCCCGCCAACAGCTTGTCCAGAAGCAGTGGTTGGCCCAATAGAATTATCAGGATATCCTCGAAGAGCATTCCCGTATGGGATACCATTCCCACCCATAATAAATCGTTCATCAAATGGGATAAAACTTTGCGTATCACTATCTACGTTTAATGTTTTAATAACCCCAACTTTCAAAGAACTAAATAATACAAATTTAGAAAATGTAGGTGAAAACCAATCTAAATTCAACACATGCTTTTGAAAGTTTTCATTCCCTCCTAAAAATCCTCCAGAATATGTTGTTTCAACTTGAAATTTTGAACCTCTTGTGGTGAATTCTGCGCGGTCTCTACTGTCCCTTGCAAGAACCTGGGTTAGACTTACCCCTCTTGTTTTCTGTAAACCACCGATATATGAATCAATGTCTGTTTGTGATCCATCATACTCTTTTTCTACAATGCTTGCAGACCACATTACACGAAAAAAATCATCTGGCCATTCTAGTCTTCTTCCAAAACTAAAAGACCCTCCAGCAACTGTAAAATCTAATGGGAAATAATAGTTTGTTGATGACCCTCTATATGAATAGAATAAAGATCCGCCAATCAAATATGGACTATCATTAATCATCGGGTCTTGAAACGTCAAATTGAAAGATCTGTATTTTGAAGGATCTTGATTCGAATAGAATGAGAAATTTGTTCCTGTACTCATTCCGATATTAAATTTTTGACCACGACCCATAAAATTATCAAATTCAACACCAGCGCCACCTGTAATACCATATTCACCAGTAAAACCAAGATTAGCATTAATTCTTTGAGTTGATTTTTTTTCTTCTACAATAAAGTCCAAATCAACCTGATTATCTGAAACTTGACTAACATCTGGAATAACATTATCAAAATAATTTAAAATCCATATATCTCTTTGGCTGCGCATTAATTTTGATCTACTAAAAACATCGCCTGGGAAAAGTTTTAGTTCTCGTCTAATAACATTTTCTCTTGTTTTTTCATTGCCGGAAACAAAAATATTATTGATATATACTTTTTTACCTTCATTAAATAAAAAATTAATATCTAATAAATTGTCGCCTACAGGAAAAATTTCTGGATTAACATTGCTGAAAATATAACCTTTATCATTATAAACACTCATCATATTTTCAAAAACAGCCTTTTCAAACTCTTCTTTAGAGTAAGAACCTCCTTCTTTTAAGCCTAAAAGAGTTTCTAGCTCATCAGAACTTGCTATTTTATTACCTTCAAAAGTAAAATTTCGATATTTGTATTTCTCTCCTTCATCAACAGTAATGACAAGAGTTAATGAGTTCTTTTCTTCGTTAACAATAAGAGTATCTTGAACTATATTAAAATCACGATATCCTTGATTTTGATAAAAATCTGTTAAAAGAGCTTTGTCTTCTTCTAATAGTTTTTCATCAAAACTTTTTACCCAAAAATTGTACCATTTTCTTTCTTTGATTTCTTTAAGTTCTTTTTTTAGTTTTCTTTGCGAAAAATTAGTATTACCCTCAAAAGCAATGTTTTTTAAACGAAATTTTTCGTTCTCCTTGATAGTAAATATTACATCTCGCGCATAAGCATTTCGAACAAGGGTATCTTGTGGGACTTCAATAGATGATTCAACTTCTACGTTGAAATAACCATCTTCCTGATAAATTTCTTTAATTTTATTTGATGAAGCATAAAGTGAACTTGGTCTAATTCGTTGTCCTATCCTTAAATCAAGCTTGTCAAGAAATCTTCCTTCTCTCATAGAATTGCCACGAAATATAATATTATTTAAGGTTGGACTTTCTACAACATTAATAGTGATTTCTACTCCATATTGTGATTCATTGTTTAATACAATATCGATATCGTCAAATAAATTTAAATCCCACAACCTTGTCAATGCTGAAGAAATATCTGCGCGTTGAATCTTTGTCCCGTCTCTTAGCCCAGCAGAATACTTAATCATTTTATCAGATGTAGTAGTATTCCCTTCAATATTCACTCTATAGAGATTGACTTCTTGTGTGAATCCAAGAGTCAATAATAAAATACCTAGTAAACAATATTTAATTTTCATCATTGTTTAAAACTCTACCATATTTTCTTGTTCTACTACTAAAGTCATTTAATGCAGAAGTTAAATCATCTTCTCCAAATTCTGGCCAATTTTTTTCACTTATGTAAATTTCTGAATATGCAGATTGCCACAATAAAAAATTGCTTAATCTGTTTTGTCCTCCAGTCCTAATAATTAAATCAGGATCTGGGGTGTTCGAAGAATACAAATAGTTTTTAAATATGTCTTCGTTAATGTCTTGTTCATTTGATGCAAGTATTTTATTAGTAGCATCAATAATTTCTTGACGACCGCTATAGCTTAAAGCAAGGGCTAAAGTAAGTCCCGTATTATCTTTGGTGCTATTAATTGTATGCATAATCAATTCTTGTAAATCGCTTGGCATTTCCTCTATTTTACCAACGACTTGAAAGACAATATTGTTCCTATTTAACTTTTCTAATTCGCTTTTCAAGCTTGATGCTAATAAAGACATTAAGCCATCAACTTCTTTTTTTGGTCGATTCCAATTTTCTTTAGAAAAAGTATATAATGTAAGGTAAGGAATTTTCAATTTTACGAAAGATTCAATGATAATTTTGACTGTCTCAACCCCCTGGATATGTCCAGTAATGCGTCCCATCCCTTGATTTTCTGCCCACCTTCCATTCCCATCCATTATGATACCAATATGAGTTGGTAGATTGTTGGGATCAATTAAACTCATAACAATGTTACCTTCTTTGCTAGTTCAATAAAAATATTCTTAATTTCACTTTCAGTTTCTTCAAAAACAATTGGAGTGCCGCTATCAATGGAGCGCATAAGATCATTTGAATAAGGGATTTCCCCTAAAAATGGAATTTCCAACCTTTTGCTCTCGTTCAATCCTCCGCCTTCTTTAAAAAGATTAAATCTTACATTAAAAGACATATCATTATTCAATAATATTTTTTTATTGTTAACGTATAATTCAATATCTGGTGATGATTCATTCCCAACTTTGAATTTCCCATCAATATTCATATAGGACATATTTTCAACGACCCCTAAAAGAGGGGTATCAACTTTTTTAAACATATCAGCGCCCTTACGCACGTCAGCCAATGCAATATCATTTGGTGTTGTAACAATAATAGCTCCATCCAATGGTATTTTTTGAGATAATGTTAATTGTACATCACCAGTTCCTGGTGGTAAGTCCAATATTAAGTAATCTAGATCTCCCCAATAAACATCTCTAAAAAATTGTTCAGTCATTTTTGCAACAAGAGGACCTCTCCATACGACAGGAGCTTCATTACCGCTAACAAAACCAAAACTCATTAACTTTAAATTGTTTTTTTCAAGAGGAATGATTTTTTTATCTTCGTTTACTTCAGGATTTTGATTAATACCCATTGTGATTGGTAATGAAGGACCATAAATATCCAAATCAAGCAATCCTGTTTTTTTACCAGACACTGACAATGCAGCTGCTAAATTTAATGCAATAGTAGATTTTCCTACACCTCCCTTGCCGCTGGCAACAGCAATAATTTTCCCAATATTTCCTTCAACATTTGCTTCCTTGTTCGATGTATCAACTGTTTTTCTTGGTGGGTTATCAAACATCTTAACCATGATATCATAGTCATCATTTGCAAGACAAGATTTGATCTCTTCAACTAATTGGTCTTTCTTCCCAGAATTAGATGACGAAACCGATAAAAGCAAAGTAATAGTTTTATGATCAAAAACAATATCTTTAATCATTCCAAAAGAAACAATATCTCTATTAAAACCAGGATAGTTAACAGTTTTTAATTTTTCTAATATTTTATTTTTATCCATTAGTTTGGCCAATAAATATATTCATCACCTTTTTTATAGTTTTCGCCAACATCACCAGTTTTATCGATTAATATTGGGGCATTCAATAAAGAAGGCCACAAAGAAGGTGCTTGTTCTGATTCATGATCATTGAGCAATCCTTCCAGTAAAGATAGTTTTTCTAACTCAGAAGAAGCAAGGTTTATTCTTTCAGTTGGATCTTCATTTAAATTAAATAACCATTTTTTATCGGGAGTGCTAGTTCGAATTAATTTCCAACCATTATGCAAAACTGTTTGATTGTGGCCTTGTTTCCAAAATAAAGTTTCATGAGGTATACCTTTATTGGTGCCGGTAATAAATGGCAATAAATCAACACCATCAATTTTTCTATCATTAGGAAGAGTAGCATTCGCTGCAGCAGCAACAGTGCTAAAAATATCATTATGATGAATTGGAGAATTAAATTTAGTACCAGGAGTGATTTTGTTTGGCCACTTTGCCATAAAAGGAATATGAAGCCCTCCTTCAAAATGTGTTAATTTCCAACCTCTATAAGGTTTATTGATATCAGGAAGTTCAATATAGCTTGCACCACCATTGTCGCTGGTAAGAATAATAAGAGTATTCTCTGTTAAATTATGTTCTTCTAAAGAATCAATAATCCGCCCCACGCTTCGATCAAGCGCTTCAATCATGCCAGAATAGACTTGTAAATTATGATTCATGTGATGATCAGCAAATAAATCAAAATCACTTTTTAATGATTGCAATGGGTTATGAACTGCCCAATGCCCTAAATAAAGAAAAAAAGGTCTATCTTTATTGTTTTCTATAACCTTAATAGCTTCATCAGTATAGTAATCAGTAAGATAACTATCAGGTGTAAACTCAGGACTTTTATTGAATGACGCACTAAATTGAGAGCTTGCCCAAACCATTTTATCTACAGCATGATCAATTTTTGCATTTACAACATCAGGGTGATTTTCAGGCAGATAAAGTCCGTTGGCTAAAATTAAACTATCATCAAATCCTTGATCATTGGGGTGATATAGATCTAGTTTGCCGCGGCTATCCCCTAGGTGCCATTTCCCAATATGTGCCGTATAATATCCTTCATCTTTTAATATTTCAGCAATAGTAATTTCTTCAGTAGGCATTCCTGCATCAAAAAGATCTTTCCCCATTGGGACAAGTTCTTTATTAATCTCTAACCTTAATTCTGGATCTTGAATATCATCCATCCATTGAAATAATGTTAACCCAATTGGGAAAATTGGAGTAAACTCAAAACCAAATCGCGTTGAATATCTTCCTGTCATAATTGATGCTCTAGATGGTGCGCACATAGCATTTGCTGCATAACCATTTTCAAACAACACCCCATCTTTTGCAATTGAATCAATATTCGGAGTCATCAATGAGCCATCCCCCGCTCCACCATTATATAAAGAAATATCATTGAAACCTAAGTCATCAGCAAGAATGATGATGATATTAGGCCTTGAATCATTTTTATCTCTTTCTTTTGGTCCCTCTTGCCAATTAGAAGAACCTTCAGATAAAATTGGATTGGTAATATTTAAAATCTTTGGTAATGCCCAAACAACAATATTGACTCGATTACTCCAAATAACAAATGATAAAATAGCAAATAGCGTAAGAGGGACTAGTAGTCGTTTCATATTTTAATAGTTATAAAAGAATTTATTACGGAGCTTCTTGTCCAAAAAAGTCGTAATTCGCTCCTATTGAATTTTCATATTCTTCTGGAACTTCTTCTTCGTCATAAATTGCATCTACAGGACATTCTGGCTCACATGCACCACAATCGATACATTCTTCTGGATTGATATAAAGTTGCTTACCTGTTGCATCAAAATCAGGTGCTTTTGCTTCTTCACCAGCTCCTTCAGTATCTTCAGGACCATGGATACAGTCAACGGGGCATACTTCTACGCAAGCTGTATCACAAGTACCGACGCATGGATCTGTAATTATATAAGTCATATTTTAGTGAATTATACGTAGTTTATTGTGCAAAATCAACAACATGCGAGTGGTTAAAAATTTTACAGCATTTTTATGGGGAGCCCCATTTATTGGATCAATTGGTAGGTCTATATATGATATAAGCATCATCTGGCTAATATTGGATATAACTAACTCTGAAAAATTAACTGGTTTAATTGCAATGACTTCGTATTTGCCTGCAATATTTTTTGGCTTATTTGCAGGCGCAATAGTAGATATGTATTCTAAAACTAGGGTGATGGCGTTTGCTCAGATAATGCAGGCTATTACAGTAATAGGAATTCCTATTTTTTTACTATTTAATACATTTATTGTTAGAGACTTTAGCTTTGAATATGGGAATTTATTTTATACTGCAGGAGCTATGTGGATAATTATGATATTTGCTTTCTTCCACAATGGGTTTTCTCTGCCATTTGTACCAGCATTTAATTCATATCTTCCTACTCAAGTAAAAAAGGAGAAATTATTAGAAGCAAATTCAATTGCAAATATTGCATGGCAATCTGCTGTGTTTATTGGACCGATTGTAGCGGCATATTTTTTAACAATTATATCAGTTGAATATTTGTTTTATATAACCGTTATATGTTATTTGGTGACCGCTTTATTAAGTATTAGTTCACCAAAAGAAAAACAAAAACAAAATCATGAGAATTTTCGATCAATTACTAAGAAAACTTATCAAGGGCTTGTTTATTTGTTCAATGACAAAACACTGTTATTTATTATTGTTTTAACTATTTTAAGCAACCTCTTTGTGATGGGGCCAGCTATTGTTGGTATTCCTATATTAGTCAAAATAGGCTTAGGAGGAACCGCATCTAACTTTGCAATATGTGAAGCAGTTGTCGGTTTGGGGATGTTATTAGGAACAGGGTTTGTATATAAGTTTGGAAACCGATTTACTCATGGAAAACTTTTTTTAACGGGTCTTTTTATTGATGGAGCCAGTTTCTGTTTGTATTATTTTATTGAAAATATGATACAAATGTATATTTTATCGTTTTGTCACGGCATTGGTATTCCATTATTAATTATATCAAGAGTATCCATTATGCAAAAAAACATTCCTGAAGAACTGTTAGGAAGAATTTTTTCTATTATTTCTATATCTATTATCAGTATGGCTGCTTTCTCTTCTGGAATCATTGGGTTTGCATCAGAGGTTCTTGATATTAAAACAATATTTTTATTATTTGGAACAGGAGCAGGTCTATGTGGTATAGTTGGGTTCTTACACCCAAAAATAAAACATCTTAACTAAAATCTTCAACAAGTTTTACAACTTTAGCTTTAACAAGATCACGAAACTCTTCAATTGAAAGATGCGAATATTGATCAGAGGTAATTGGTTTACCAAAAACAGTTTTTAATCTTCCTGGATTAATAATCCAACTAGTTCTTACATTAGATTCAAATGCACCAATAATGCCAATTGGAACAATTGTCGCATTAGTAGCTTTTGCAAAATGAAAGCCGCCTTTTTTAAACTCTCCCATTTCACCAGTAATCGTTCTATTCCCTTCTGGAGAATATAGCATAGAATTTTTATCAACAATTAGAATTTGTTCGGCAGCTTTTAATGTTTCACGAGCTTTGTCAGTATTATCATGAGTAATTTGGTATGCACCATATCTCTTTGCAAAAAAACCAAATAAAGGCCATTTAAATATGCCTTCCCAGCCTACCGCATTAATGTAATAGGGTATAGACGATGCTAACATAAAAACATCAAACATAGATTCATGATTAAACATAAAAATGTATGGACCGTTTTTCTTTGGAGGAACCTCACCATGAATTGTATGATATTGCCAACTAATTAATAATAAAAACTTAGCACCTAAGTGTATAATCCAATAAAAATATTTTGGATGCATTATATACGAAAAGACAACGCCTATAATCATTGTTAAAATGAAAAAAGGCACAAATAATGCCATAATTATTAAAGTTGTAAGTATGCGTATCACTGGCATAGATATTATTCTAATTTATCTAAAATCTCTAACATTTTATAATTTGCTTTTGGCAATGCAAAATTGTCAAGCTGCTTTCTTGTCACCCATTGATATTTTTGTTTTGTTTTCAATGAAGAACAGTCTTCAATCTTAGCTATAAATAAAGAAATCCATACTTTAAAATGGCTATACTGATGACTAATCTGTCCTAAATATTGTGGCTTAACAGATAAGCTTGTTTCTTCCATAACTTCTCTTATCGCTGCTTCTTCTTTTAATTCACTTTTTTCAATCTTCCCACCAGGAAATTCCCACAACCCTCCTAACATTTTTTCTAATGGACGTTGTAATATTAATATTTTGTTTTTCTTTTTAACAATACATGTTGACACTTGTAATGTAGGAATAGGTTTTATTTTTTTCTTTTCTGGATAATTAATTGGATTTGAACTTGAAAACGCCTTACAAAAATTACTAATAGGGCATATTTTGCAATTCACAAAATTAGATTGACAAATACTGCTTCCCAGGTCCATTATCGCTTGGTTGAAATCACCAGGCTGATTTTTATCTTGGATTTCTTCAAGAAATTTTTTGGTTTTATTTTTATTAAATTTGGATTTCTTCTTTAACCCTAACAATCTAAATCCAACACGTTCTAGGTTGGTGTCAATCCCAACTTCATTCTGATTAAATGCAATTGCAAGAATAGTTTTTGCTGTATAATCTCCTATGCCAGGAAGTTTAATTAAGTCAGCATAATTATCAGGAAAAGAATTTTTAATCATTTGGGAAGTTTTATAAATATTTTTACATCGAGAATAATATCCAAGGCCTTCCCAAAATTTTAAAACTTCATCAAATGGTGTTTCAGACAAAGTTAAAACATTGGGGAATCTTTTAATCCATCTTTTATAGTATGGCATAACTGTTGCAACCTGAGTTTGTTGCAACATAATTTCAGAAATCCAAATTTTATAAGGATCATTAGTTTCTCGCCATGGTAATATTCTTTTATTAACAGAATACCAACCAAGTAGGTGTTTAGAAAGCATGCCTTTACATTAAGAATATGACTTTAAAAATCCAAAAATTAACTGCAGGTAGTTTCAATCAAAGCTGCACACGCTTTATAAGGATCTACATTTGAAGCAGGTCTTCTATCTTCCAAGTAACCTTTGCCGTCATTATGCACTCCCATTGGTATGCGAATAGATGCGCCCCTGTCGCTTACTCCATATCTAAATTCATTAATACTACATGTTTCATGTAAACCTGTAAGCCTCTCTTCATTGTGAGCTCCATAAACTGCAATATGTTTATCAATATTTTGGCCTAATTTTTCACATGCTTCTTCGATAATTTTTAATCCACCGTCAGCTCTCATTGGGGCTGTGCTATAATTAATATGAGCTCCAGAACCATTCCAGTCGCCTTTAATTGGCTTTGGATGTAAATCAACACGATAACCATAATCTTCGCCAATTCTTTCTAAGAGCCATCTTGCAACCCATAACTGATCTCCAACTTCTAAAGCAGGTAATGGGCCTACTTGATATTCCCATTGGCCAAGCATTACTTCTGCATTAACGCCTGATACTTCAAGGCCAGCTTCAAGACATAAATCTAAATGGTCTTCAACCATATCGCGACCAGCAACATCATCCCATCCAACACTACAATAGTATGGACCCTGTGGTCTTTCTGGGAATCCTTTTTCTGGCCAACCAGCAGGTTGTTTACCGTCCATTAAAGTATATTCTTGTTCAATTCCAAACCATGCATCATGATCCTTAAATTTTTCAGCAATTTCAACTAATCTTGCTCGACTATTTGATTTATGTGGAGAACCGTCTGGATTACACACTTCATTCATTACTAATATATTATTCCCTCCACGCAATGGGTCTTTACAAATCCATACAGGTTTTAACATGCAATCGCTATCACCGCCATCTGCTTGCAAAGTGCTGGAACCATCAAACCCCCATAAAGGCAATTCATCAGGAGAATCAACTGCGCTATCTAACACTTTTGTTTTAGATCGCAAATTAGCTGTGGGCTCATACCCATCAATCCAAATATATTCCGCTTTAACTTTCATATTTACTTTAGCCCCTATATTGAAATTAATTTTTACAAATGAATTGTATTAAATATATTTATAAATAATAA
>CETH01004607.1_pt1 | contig 10335 bp, 9 predicted proteins | sample 361461 | NCBI WGS metagenome assembly CETH01 (sample SAMEA2622695, study PRJEB7988) | marine metagenome | isolation source: saline water (ENVO:00002010), including
AAAAATTAATCTTACTTTTATCTTTAGTATACTTACTAAGCGTAAACATAATCACACTTGCCAGCAGCACAACTACTCCTCAAGGTTCACCTCAACGATCAGCATCTGAATCAAGTACCCGAGAAACATCCGCAGATAGATTCAACGAGCAAAATAGACAAAGCTATCAAGATTTAAGAAACTCACTAATACCAAAACAAACAGATTTTATTCAAAAATCTAAGAATTTAGACATAGACAGCAATACTAAAATTTCAGAAAGTGAACAAAAACAAATTCAATTCACTGAAGGAAATCTTGAAACTCAAATCCTACCAAGAATCCTTAAAATATTAATCTACAGTTCTATTTTAATTTTTACGGGTTTATTCATCTACGCAGGTATTATTTTAATCATTTCAAATGGGGATGAAGCCTCTTACACAGAAGTAAAAAATCTTATAGTCAATACACTTATTGGTGTAGGAGTAATCCTAGGATCATATGCAATTATCTATGGACTTGTTACTATATTACAAAATTTAAGACCTTAAATATGTTAAAAAAAATAATATTCAGCTTTCTAGCTATCAATCTAATTTTCCTATCTCAAATCAGTCTAAATAATAACGTATATGCCAGCACACCTGACAGCGTAGACTTCTTAGAAGACGAGTTAAAACCAAGATACCTTCCTGAAATCACTGATCCTAAAATATCAACACAAGAAACAAGATCAGGATCTGGAGAAGATAGTCAAAAGGCTGTTAAAAAAACTGAAAGATTTGTGGGTGACTTAATTGTTACAGCCCTACAATTTTTAGGGGGAACAATTGTACTATTAATCATTATCTACGCTTTTAAAATGGTTATTGCATTTGGTAACGAAGAAGAAATCACTAACTCTAAAAAAGCTCTAGGAAACCTAGCCCTAGGCCTTCTAATTATAATGCTATCTTACTCAATTACACTTTTCATATTAGACCTTACATTAATTCCTCAAGAACTCGAAGGAGAAGCTCAAAACCAAGAAGCACAAAGCTCTGAAACAACACAGGACACGTCAGAAAGTCAATCAAGCTAAAATAAAAAAGCCCCTCAGGGCTTTTTTTTAATCCGTTAAATTTGGAAACAAGGGAGAAATTGTATTTACTTTATCCCCTACTTTGTAGGTCAAAGCCAAATTAAAATTTTCTAAATTTAAAATTTGCTGCATTTCTTGAGATTTTTTAGTTAGAATTGGACTTAAAAAACAAGCTAAAAAGCGAATACCTTCAAGTAAGTTAGATAAAACTACATTTAATCTATCAAGATTCCCCTCTTTATTTAAAGACCAAGGTTTATTTTCCTCGACATATTTGTTTAAAAAACTAGAAAATTCCAAAATACTTTCATTCATTTTTCTAACCTCAAAATTTTCCAAGTATTTAAAAACATCTGACTCTAACTTATCTTTTGCATCTTTAATTTCAGTAAAATCATCAGACTTAATTTCTCCATCACAAAACTTATGACTCATAGTTACTACTCTTGAAAATAAATTTCCTATGTTGGACTGTAAATCCGAAGCATAAATTTCTTGTAATCTATCTTCAGAAAAATCTCCGTCTGATCCCATTGGCATTTCTCGGTTAATAGAAAATCTTACAACATCTGATCCATATTTTTCAATTACAGCAATTGGATCAATTACATTTCCAATAGATTTACTCATTTTTTGACCATCAACTAAAATCATTCCATGAGCATAGATTTTACTAACCGGTTTAATTCCTAAACTCAAACACATTGCTGGAAAATAAATAGCATGAAATTTTAAAATATCTTTCCCAATAATATTTTCAACGCTAGGCCAAAAATTCTCAAATTCTTGCATGTTTTCAGGATATCCAAGCACAGTCAAATAATTACTCAAAGCATCAATCCAAACGTACATCACATGATCAGCATCATTTGGAACCTCAACTCCCCACTCTAACGAACTTTTAGGTCGAGAAACGGAAAAATCTCCTAAATGTTCAATCATATTTAAAACCTCTTTGGCTCTAAATTCTGGCTGTATATCGATTTCTTTCTTTTCAATCATCTCTTTAATTCTTGGTAAATATTTTGAAAGTCTAAAAAAATAATTACTCTCATTCATTTTAACTGGTGGGACTCCAAAACCAGGACAATTACCATCAATTAAATCTGATTCTTTAATAAAACTTTCTGATCCAACACAGTAAAGACCTTCATAATCTTTAAGATAAAAATCATCATTTTCCGAAATTTTCATCCAAATATCCTTAACTAATTTTTCGTGACTTCCATCTGAAGTCCTTACAAATCGATGTTCAGATAAATCTAATAAATCATTTAAACCATAAAAATTCTGAACTAATTGATCCACCCAAGCTTGCGGACTCAGTCCGTTACTTTCTGCTTTTTGCTGAACTTTAGTTCCATGCTCATCAACTCCTGTTGAAAACAAAGTTTCGTATCCATACAAATTGTACATTCTAACCATGATATCCGTTTGCATGTTAGTAAATGCATGCCCCATATGTGGCTTACCATTTGGATAATAAATTGGTGTAGTTAGAAATTTGTACTTCGACATTTGCTTTTCAATTAAAGAATAAATTGCAAATTAATTCTAACAAACCCCTACCAAAATTCAAGCACCAAAAAAGGCTCCCTTCCAGAAGCCTTAAAATTTAAACTAGTAATTAATATCTAAACATTCAAATTGATATCCAGTAAATGGAACAAAATCTTCTAATTCACCTTCATCATCTTCAATAATAAAATGTAACTCTGTTAAAGCTAAATTATTTACAGAAATATGAGTAGGAACTGCATTTGCCGGAAGTGAAAGTAAAGCTGATTCAATACATGGAGTTACTTGTCTTTCAACATGGTTAGCGTATGAAATTGAAAAATCTGATTCAAAAACAAATGGAATATTTTCACCAAAATCATAATTATTTTCTCTTTTATTATTAAAATCTTCTAACGTAAGAAATATAAAATTATAAACATTATTACTTTCTGTTTCTTCAAGAACTGGAGCAGGATTAACCGTAGTTTGTTTTGAATTATCAATAAGATTTACATCAAAGAAAAATAAAAGTTTAATCGTTAACGCTAGAGTTAGCATGCTTAAAAGTGGAGAATCATCTATTACATTTAAAATATTTTTAGCTAAATCTACAAAGTCTTTTATAGAAACTTTAGATTTTGAATCAACTGAATCAAGATTTTCTTCAGATTGTACTTCTTCTGAAACAGTTAAATCTTCTAACAATCTATCAGGTCTATCAGCAAGATTTCTTGGTTTTAAAGCTTCTGCTTCTCTGTCTGCATAAAGTTTAGCTAAATCTAAATTAGCTTTTACACCATTTGAAATAGTCATCATTTTTGAATCAAATTCATATTGAGCAATTTGCTCTTTCAATTGACCTGTAGATTGAAGTGTAGAGAAAGCAGCTTCAGAGATTTCAGTTTTACCATCAATCAAATGGGTATATAACTTTTCACCAGCTTCTAATTCAAATTTAAGAGATTCAATAGCTTTTTTATACTCTTTTACAGTAGATAAAGACGGGAATCTTGAACTTAGTTTAGCCAAATGATTTTCTCCTGTTTCTGGAGAAATAGAAGCCAAATAAGCTTGCTCTTGCAAAGAAAGAGGCTTCGCAATTTCTCTAGCTAAATCAGCAGAATTCATCACTCCTTGTTGTCTTCTATTCAGTCTATTCAAGGCTTCTGCGAGTTGTTCAGAAGATGGTCTTTTTTTATTAAGAATAAATGGTGATACTAGGTTTTTTCCAATTTGCTTTAACATTTTTTTTGGATTAAATTATTATTTTTAATTATATCAGTTTTATAAAAAATGTCAAGTAAATTATAGTACTTGCAAATAAAAGAACAAAGATTTAGACTTACTTAAAACAAATAATCAAATTAAAATGACTGAAATCAGAACTAGATTTGCACCCTCCCCTACTGGATTTTTACACATTGGTTCCCTACGAACTGTACTTTTTGCATATTTATTTGCTAAGAAAAACCAAGGAAAATTTCTTTTAAGAGTTGAAGACACAGATCAAAGCCGTGAAGTAGAAGGAGCAACAGAAAACTTAATTAAAATTTTAGATTGGTTTGGATTAAAAATAGACGAAGGACCAACCCAAGGCGGAAACTTTGGACCTTACATTCAGTCTCAAAGATTACATATTTACAAAGAAAAATTAAAAGATTTATTCGCAAAAGATGGCTGCTATCACTGTTTCTGCACTAAAGAAAGGCTTGATAAAGTTAGAGAAACTCAAATTGCAAACAAACAAGCTCCAAAATACGATGGCCATTGTAGAAATCTTTCAAAAGAAGAAATACAAGCAAAATTAGATGCAAATACACCTTATGTAATTCGACAAAAAATTCCAAAAGATAGAATTGTAGAATTTAAAGACCTAGTTAAAGGTAAAATGCGCTTTGACTCAAATACTCTAGACGATCAAGTCTTAATAAAATCCGACGGATTTCCAACTTATCACTTCGCACAAGCTGTAGACGATAACCACATGCAAATTAGCCATGTAATTCGTGCAGACGAATGGCTTCCATCTACTCCAAAACACATCTTGCTTTTTGAAGCTTTTGGTTATAAAGTTCCAGAATTTGTACATGTTCCACCTGTATTAGGACCAGAAGGGACAAAAAAAATGGGAAAAAGAGACGGAAACGTGTCAGTTGAAGACTATATTAAAAATGGATATACCAAAGCAGCTTTAATCAATTTCCTATCATTACTTGGATGGAATCCAGGAACCAAACAAGAGTTATTTACTCAAAGTGAACTTGAAGAAATTTTCGATTTAAATAGAGTTCAAAAATCTGGAGCAGCTTTTGATATCCAAAAATTAGATTGGTTTAACTGGCAACATAAAAGATTAAAATACTTAGAAGATGCAAGCGACATTGCTATGCAAATCAATCCTCAAGTCGAAATTCAAGAACCTAAAAAGGGCCAAAAGAAATTTAACTTCCAAAACTCTGAAGAATTCAAAGAGTTTAATATTAAAAAAGGAAATCTACTAGAGAATTACCTACCAGTAGAAGTTTTTACCAAACTTGAAAATGAATTTGAATCAAAAGAATATCTTTATAAAGCACTAACTTCTTTAGAGGAACTAATACTAAGAGATCCAAGTAAACTAGATGAACAAATTAGAATTTTCAGTCAAGAAATAAAGAGTTACGACAAAGAATTATTTCCGCATGAAAAAATGAAAGTAGATTTAGAACTTTCTATTAAAGTAATTGAAAAATGTATACAAGAATTAAAAGCAGAAGATTTTAATACTAATTTAACTTTACTTGCTAAATTTAAACAGATTATTGCTAATATGGAATTAAAAAATGGACAAGTTTTATGGCCAATTAGAGTTGCTCTTTCCAATAAATCAGAATCACCGGGAGTTTTTGAACTTTCTTACGCTTTAGGATTTGATAGAACTATAAAAAGACTTAAAGACTGTTTGGAAAATTTAAGTAACTAGATCTTTACAATCAACTAAAAAGGCTTTAAAATAATAATAAATAATCAAAAAGCATGAATATCAAGCTTTTAAAGACATTAATTGTAAATATAAAAAACAGTTTTAAATGTCCAAAATGCAATAAAAAAATATCTGACAACGAATTATCTCTTTTAAAATTTACAAATAAAACAGCACTTTTTAAAAACTCATGTAAAAAGTGTAAACATAAAGTTAAATTTGAAATTCAAGTATTAGAAAGAAAAGCTAAAGGACTAGGACCAAAAGTAACTGCCGACGATGTATTGGATGTAAAAAACTTTCTAGATAATTTTAAGGGGGACTTAAGAGATTTATTTAAAAAGAAATAAAATGTTAAAAAAAATATTAATTTCACTATTAGCAATAGTCTTAATGGGCTGTACTCTTTTTCAATCAGCAAAAGACGATGCGAAATATACATATGATAAAACAAAGGAAGCCGTAGAAAGTACAAAAAAACAAATAAAGGATAAATATGATCAAACAGTAAAAGAAATTACGGAAACCAAAGATGAAATTCAAAAAAATTTAGAAGAAACAAAAAAAGAAACTGAAAAAATAATTGAGGAAACTAAACAAACCGTAGAAGAAGTTGAAAATGCAGTAAAGGAAGTTCAAGAAGCCAAAGAAGCTATTAATAACCTTACAAAATAATGATTAATATATCACAAAAAGTAATCGAAATCTTTAAAACTTTAGAATTAAACGAAGTCGAAATAAAAATTTATTTAGCATTACTTGAAAATGACAAATTAGGAATCACGGGAATTTCTGAATCAATCAATTTATCAAGAACTAATGTATATAACTACGTTGAAAGAATTGAAGAAATGGGATTAATCTCGAAAGTACCAGATTCAGCTACCCTAAAGTATCAAGCAGTAAGTCCAGATAAGATAATTGAAGTTTTAAAAGAAAAGGAAGAAAATATTAAAAGTAAAATTTCACAATTCAAAAAACTACTTCCTGAATTAAAAAATTTAGAGAGTGAAAAAAATCCTACTCAAGTAAAAATGTATGAAGGAGAAGAAGGATTACAACGAATAATTGAGAAATTACTAAAAGATGAATCTTTAAAAATTATTTTTCATTCAAACATAAAAAAACCTTTTTTTCCTGAATCACTAAAAGAATTCACTAAACAATCAGCCGAAAAACAACAACATATTCAAGAAATTAGATCATCTTTAAACAAAGGAACAGATTATAATCCAACAAAAAACAATCCTAATCACTTGTTGAAAATTGCACCAGAATCATTATCTCTAAAGAGTGATATGATTATAACTCCAAACAGAGTTCTACTAGTTTCTTATCAAGGTAGATTTTTAGGTGTTGAAATAAGCAATAAATTTATGACTGAAACTCAAAATTCAATCTTTGATATGATTTGGGAAAACATTTAGAATTTATAACAATACTTTAAAACATACAACTCTTTCAAGATTGAAAGGGTTGTTTTATTATATATAAAAAATGAAAAGTAAACTTCATCTCTTAGAAAAGATATATCAAATCGCTAAAAACAATCCTCAAAACATTCTTCTTCCCGAAGCAGATATAGACCAGAGAGTTTTTGAAGCTTCAATCAAGCTAGCTAATCTTGAAATTTGCAATGTATGCGTAATAGGAAAAAGCAAATCATTATTAGAAAAATATAAAAAAGCAAACTTTAATAAATTAGAAAGAATTCAAATTTTTGACATGGATGCAATGAATCAAGATATTATAAGGTATGCAAATGATTTATATCTTAAAAGAAAGAAAAAAGGCATGACACAAAAAGAAGCTTTTAATTTAATGCACAACATAAATTATTTTGCTTGCAGTCTTTTAAAAGACAATAAGGTAGATGGGGTTGTAACAGGAGCAACATTTACAACTAAAGAAGTTTTTATTCCTGCAATTCAAATAATTGGTGCAAGAGAAAAAGATCATAAAATATCAAGCTATTTTATAATGCTTCTAAACCAAGAAGTATATTACTTTGCAGATTGTGCGGTAAATATAAATCCAGATCCCAAAACTCTAGCAAATATAGCAATAGACACAGCCAACTCTGCAAAGTTAGCTGGACTAGAACCACAGATTGCATTTTTATCATTTTCTACAAATAATTCTGCAAGTCATGAATCAATTGAAAAAATTCAAAAAGCAGTAAAATTTGCACAAAAGAAAGCTCCCAAATTAATTATAGATGGTGAAATGCAGGTAGACTCAGCATTGATTCCTGAAATAAGAAATCGAAAATATCCAAATTCCAAAATAAAAAATTCAGCAAATATTTTAATATTTCCAGACTTAAATTCAGGAAACATAGCTTATAAACTAGTAGAAAGGTTGGCAAAGTCAAAAGCAGCAGGCCCAATCCTCCAAGGCTTAAAAAAACCGTTAAATGATTTATCAAGAGGCTGTTCAACTCAAGATATAATTGAAATAAGTGCACTTACTGCCTTTGAAAGCATTAATAAATTAGGATAATGAATAAAAAACTAGCAATTATTTTTAATATAGGCTCATCCTCAATTAAAACTGAAATATTTGAAGTAGATTCTATAAAAAGCATTTATTTTAAAAACACTCAATCTTCCAACATAAAATCTGATTTAGATAAAGAAATAGATGAGATACTTAAAAAATATAAATTAGAAGAATTTATTATCACAGGTCACAGGGTAGTACACGGTGGACCCAACCTAGAAGAATGTCATGAAATTAATTCTAAAATAATCAAAGAAATTCAAAGAAATATTCCGAAAGCAAAAATTCACAACCCTGTGAATTTAATTGGAATAGAATCAGCACAAAAAAGATTCAAGCACTGTATACATTATGCTTGTTTTGACACCGGTTTTTTTAAAAAAATTCCAGAAAAAATTAAAACACTTGCAATTCCAAAGGAATGGAGAGACAAATACGAATTTCAAAAATATGGTTTTCATGGACTAGATCACCAGTATTTTACAGAAAAATTTAAAAACCTAAACAAACTTGTTATATGTCATTTAGGAAACGGGTGTTCTATTAGCTTAATAGAAAATCAAAAAGCCAAAGATATTACTATGTCTTACTCCCCTATCTCAGGCCTAATAATGTCTACAAGATGTGGAGATTTAGATGCAAATATAATTTGCGAGCTATACAAAAACAAAGAAAAAAACATTTCTGAAAAATTAAATTTTCAATCCGGACTCTTAGCTTTAACTCAAGAAACATCATCAATGAAGGATATATTTAAAGAGAAAAAAATTAAAGAAAATTATCTTCTAGCCTATGAATCATTTATTTATGAAACTTCAAAAAAAATAGCTAGTTTTATTGGACAATCACCCATCACTGAAAAAATAATTTTTAGTGGAGGAATATGTGAAAATAATCCTCAAGTTGTTAAAGATTTGTTAAAAAATTTAAATAAAGAATGCTATAATGATCATGAAATCTTAACAAGTAATGAAAACTTACAAATTCTAAAAAATATAATAAATATAAATGTTAGTTAATAAATATATACTACCTATAAATTCAGGTTCATATGATTATCTTGTAATTGGTAAAAATATAGCCAAAGAATTAGGTCTAAAAGCTCAAGACAGAGTAATGCTTCAAAATCCAAAATATCCAGAAAAGCAAACATTATGCTTTGCAGAAATTAATGAGGGGAAATTAAAAAAGAATTCTATCGGGATACCATTAAGAACGTATGAAAAAGTAAAAAAAGGCTTAAATCTTAAATTTAAAATACAAAAAGAGGGAAATATAAAATCAATTGATTTTATAAAAGAAAAACTTGATGGTAAAAAACTCAAAGAGCCTCAATTTCAAGCAATCTGTAAAGATATTGTGGATGGAAATCTTAACGATGCAGAATTAGCATTTTTTGTAGCTGGATGCTACACAAATAAACTATCTTTTAAGGAGGCAGCAGGCTTAACAAAAGCAATTGCTGACAATGGATTTAAGTTAAAATTTAGAGAAAATCAAATTGTAGCCGACAAACATTGTATTGGAGGAGTACCTGGAAACAGAACAACAATGATTGTAATACCCATAATTGCAAGCTTAGGAATCAAAATCCCAAAAACTTCCTCAAGATCGATTTCGTCTCCATCAGGAACAGCAGATACCATGGAAGTACTTGCAGAAGTAGACTTAAAACAAGAAAAGCTTGAAAATCTTGTAAAAGAATACAATGGATTTATAGCCTGGGGAGGAGGATGTAATTTAGCAGCATCTGACGATGAATTAATCAGAATCAGAAGAAAACTTGGTCTGGACCCACAAGGATTAGTTTTAGCTTCTGTTATGGCTAAAAAGTACGCAGCTGGTGCAACACATGTTCTTATTGATATTCCATATGGAAAATTTGCAAAAGTTCAAAGCCTTCACAAAGCTGAAGAATTAAAAGAAAAATTTGAAAAAATAGCCAAAGAGTTAAACGTAAAAATAAAAGTAATTATTACCAAAGGAAATCAAACAATTGGAAGAGGTATTGGACCAAGACTAGAAGCAATAGATGTTCTAAAAGTACTTAATAATGAAAAAGACGCACCTAAAGATTTATTAGAAAAATCACTAAAGTTAGCTGGAGACATATTAGAAATGATAGGTAAAGCAAAATTAAATGAAGGATACAGTATCGCAAAGAAACAAATTGAAAACAAAAAAGCTTATATGAAATTTCAAGAATTAATCCAAGCACAAGGAGAAAAGAAATTACTTCAAAAAGCAAAACACCAATACGAAATAAAAGCTTGGAAAGATGGAAAAATAAAAGAGTTTAATATTAAAT
>CETH01443612.1_pt1 | contig 10335 bp, 6 predicted proteins | sample 361461 | NCBI WGS metagenome assembly CETH01 (sample SAMEA2622695, study PRJEB7988) | marine metagenome | isolation source: saline water (ENVO:00002010), including
CTGCAGCTTAATAAATCATGGATTCAAGAAGGCAGTGATATGATTAAACATCGCGGACCTGATGATGAGGGCTATTGGAGTTCAGAGGATCATAAAGTTGAATTTGGGCATCAAAGATTAGCAATAATGGACACAACTGAACTCGGTGCCCAACCAATGCTAGACCACAACCTTAAAATTTCTTTAATATTTAATGGAGAAATATATAATTTTAAAGAATTACGACGACAGCTTAATGAACTAGGCTATGTATTCAAATCAGATTGTGATACTGAGATCATAATCGCATCTTATAGGGAATGGGGACAAGATTGTGTTAGTAAATTTAATGGTATGTTTGCGATTGCTCTCTACGACTTTAATAGTGGTGATTTATTTATTGCCAGAGATCGAGCTGGCGAAAAACCACTGTATTACTATTTAGATAATGAAAGTATTTCTTTTGCTTCAGAGTTAAAGGCATTATTGAAAAACTCTAAGATAAAAAAAGAAATAGACAAGTCCTCATTAGATTGCTATCTATCTTTTGGCTTTACCCCAGGTAAAAGATGTATTTACTCTTGCATCAATAAACTTGAAGCTGGTAGTTGCCTCGTTTTTAACACTAAATCTGGTAACTTAACTTCTAGAAAGTATTGGGAATTACCAAAATTAGACATCAATAAAACTAAATTAAATAAAGATAAACATAATCTTATGAAACTATTTAGTAATCTTTTTGAAGATTCAATATCAAAACAATTAGTGGCTGATGTTCCTGTTGGTGTTTTGTTGAGCGGAGGTCTTGATTCTAGTTTAGTTACTGCAGTTGCATCTAAATATACTGATAAACTAAAAACCTTTAATGTACGTTTTCCAGGTTTTGGTAAACTCGATGAAACCAAACATGCCAGAAAAATAGCTAATCATTTTGGGACAGAACATATTGAGCTTGATGCAAGTGACTTGAACCCTGATTTACTATTAGATCTTGCAAGGCAATTTGACGAGCCAATAATTGATTCATCTATGTTGCCAACATATTTAATAAGTAAAGAAGTTAAAAAATATTGCACTGTTGCACTAGGTGGTGACGGAGCAGATGAATTGTTTGGCGGATATTCGCATTATGAAGGATTGCTTAAAGTACAAAAAATTACAAGATGGGTACCTTTTTCAATCCAAAAGTATCTTGCGATGGTTTTTTCGTCAGTTTTTCCAGAAGACTATCGAGGCATGAATTGGTTGCAAAGCTTAAATTATAATTACAGCAATGAGACTCCACTTGTAGCAAGTTACTTTGATTCGAAAAGGCGCAAAAAATTATTTGGCTACGATTATTTAAAGAAAAATATCAGTGCTGAGAGAATTTACGATGGTTTATGTCTAGAGGGATTAGATTTGCTTGATCGCGCAATGAGAACAGATTTTAAAACCTATTTAGCTGAAGATATTTTGGTTAAAGTCGATAGAGCAAGCATGATGAATTCACTTGAAATAAGAGCCCCTTTTCTAGACTACAGAATAGTAGAATTTGCTTTCTCAAAGATTCCTACTAATTTAAAGGTCAGTGGATCAAGTAAGAAAATTTTTCTTCAAAATTATGCATCAGAAATACTTCCAAAAAGCTTTAGTTATGGAAGAAAACAAGGTTTTTCTATTCCCCTGAATCACTGGCTAAAAAAGGGACCATTTAGAGATTTCTTTTATGATACTTTGCTTTCCTCTGAATGTATTTTTGAAAAAACATACATAAATAAAATTTTAATAAACAATAATAAAGGAAGAAATAATAGCGAAAAAATTTTTGGTTTAGTTATGTTTGAACTTTGGAGAAAAGCCTATGGATCTAGATTTTGAGCATCAAATTACTTTTAAATAGATATGCTTAAGGATTGAAATTAAGTTTAGAACCATGATTAGGAAATTATGAATGATAATAGTAAATTTTCTGTAAGATCTGATGTCAAAAAAATGGCAAAAACAATCTTAGAAGTCGTTGAAGTTGCAGAATTAAATGGTGTAGTTTGTTGGTTAAATTATGGTGCATTATTAGGCATGATAAGAGAGAATCGTCTACTGCCATGGAATAATGATGCAGAATTGTGTTGCTTATATACCCCAGGCCTACCAAAAAAATTTAAATTAATTGTTGATCATTTAAACAAAATTGGATACTCAGCATATTTTTATAGTTCTATTGGGGCTCTAGCAGTTAAAACTCATAATACTGTAGTAAATGTAAATTGTATTTGGATAGAAAATAAATCTGCTGTTAGACCTCATGAAACTGCTTCAGAGAAGGGGTATGCTCCTTTAATATCTAGAATATTTTATTGGATTGGTACTTTTTTTGTGGCGTATCCATCTGGTTTTGTAAGATACAAGGGAGAGAAATTTTCAGGTAAGTTAATTTTAAAATCAACTTTAATAACCTTATTTAGAATTTTACCTATTTTCTTAAGAAAAAAATTATTTTTGCTTATGATAATAATTAGCCAATATTTAGGTGGTGATTATAAAAAGACTGTAATGCCGTCTAAGTATTTTAAAGAATTTGAAAAGATTAAATTTTATGATGGTCAAGTTTATGTGCCCAAGTCACCACAGAATTTACTTCGATATATTTATGGAGAGGACTGGCAAACTCCTAAAGAAAATTGGAGCTTTTATGATAAAAAAAATAAAAAACAAACAAATATGATTTTTAAAGATGAGAAGTGGAATTATTCAGATACTGATTTTTTATAAACTCTTTTAGCATATTTTATGCACTTGAAATATGAATATAAGATTTCATAATAGAACCAAAAAAATTCTGGCAATTGATGCATCTAGAAATAGATCTGGTGGAGCAAAAGCTCACCTGATTGGAATTCTTTCTGAGTTTGATCCAAAAAATTCTGATTTTGATGAGATCCATATTTGGTCATATAAAGAACTTCTTGCAAAAATACCCGATAAAGATTGTTTAATAAAACATTGTCCAAAACAGCTTTCAGAATCTATTTTTTCACAGATATTTTGGCAGAGATATATTTTTCCAAAAGAATTAAAAAAAGCTAAATGTTCAATACTTTTAAACACTGACGCAGGCACAGTTTCTAACTTCAAGCCCTGTATAACAATGAGCAGAGATATGCTTTCTTTTGAACCCGGCGAAATGCAAAGATATGGATTTGGTTTACATAGAATAAGATTAGAGATTTTAAAATTTATCCAAATTAAATCTCTAAAAAATGCATCAGGAGCAATTTTTTTGACAAGACATGCATTTGAGACCATTCAAAAATTTACTGGAACGATTAAAAATTATGCTCTTATACCTCATGGAGTAGGAAAAAATTTTAGAAATTCAAAAAAAACCATTGAATGGCCTAGTACAAAAAAAGATCCAATTAAATGTATCTATATATCACCTGCTTGGCGTTTTAAACATCAGTGGCAAGTAGTTAAAGCAATAGAAGATCTGAGAAAGTCAGGTCTTAATATTACACTTACGCTTGTAGGTGGAGGAGACGGAAAAGCTATTGAATATCTTGACAAGCAAATAGCCATAAGTGATCCAGATAATTTATTTATTACAAAATTAGATTTTATTAATCATGAGCTCTTACCAGATTTGTTGGCAGAATCTCATCTAAGTATTTTTGCATCTAGTTGTGAGAATATGCCCAACAGTCTTGTTGAATCTATGGCTGTTGGTCTTCCAATAGCTTGTTCTAATCGAGGTCCTATGCCGGAAATTTTATTAGATGGAGGAGTATATTTTGATCCAGAAGATTCTAAATCAATTAGTTCAGCCTTAAAAGACTTAATTGAAAATCCAAATTTAAGAGAAGAGCTAAGCTTAAAAGCTAAGCATTATTCACAAAATTTTTCTTGGAATCGATGTTCAAGAGAAACATTGGAATTCATAGATAAAACCCTCTCTGCATCTATGAATGTATATAATGATTAACAAATTAATATAATTAAACTTCTTAAGGAATGATTAAAAAAACATAGAATATGTGCGGAATTATCGCTGTAAATTCACAAATTAATACAACATGTATAATTGATAAAGCTGTTCAATCTATAAAACATAGAGGGCCTGATAGTACTGGGTCCTATATTTCAGAGAAAGGTGATTGTCAATTGGGCCATGTAAGATTGTCTATCATAGATCTATCTTCTGCTGGACATCAGCCAATGCATGACGGTTCTAAGAGATACATAATTAGCTACAATGGCGAGATTTATAATTTTAAACTTTTAAGAAAAGAGCTTGAAAAAAAATATGGAATTATAAATTGGAAATCGAACACAGACACAGAAGTCATTATTGAAGGATTTGCTAGAGAAGGTAAAGTTTTTTTAAATAAGCTTAATGGAATTTTCTCACTTGCCATCTATGATACTCAAACATCAAAAATGTTTGTATTAAGAGATCCTGCAGGCATAAAACCACTTTATTTCACTGAACAAAATGGTCTTGTAATTTTTGGTTCAGAAGTTAAAGCATTTTTAGAAATTCCGGGACTTTCAATAACAATTCGAAAACAGTCATTAGCAGATGTACTAACTTTCATGTATGTTCCAGAACCTCACACTATGTATAACGAGATAAAAAAGATTGAGCCTGGCATATGCTATGAGTATTATCATGGAAAACTTGTCCAAGCTGATAAGTTATTTTCCTATCTTTCTGAAAAAATAGAGTTTAATTCAGAATCTGAAATGATAGAGACATTTAGAGAAAATTTTTCAAAAGCTGTTCGTCAACAGTTGATGTCTGATGTGCCCATCTCATTATTGTTAAGTGGTGGTCTTGACTCTTCGGCTGTAGCATTTGAATCTATAAAAAATGGTGGAAATATTAAAGATGCGTATACAATTTCCGTTTCTAGTAAAGATAATAAGATTGATCAACAAAGTGACGATTTAAAATATGCAAAAATAGTTTCAGATAAATTTGGCCTTGAATTAAAAGTAATTCAAGCTGAAGAAAACATGATGTCACTTCTTCCAAAACTTAGTAAATTTCTAGAAGATGGTATTTCTGATCCTGCGGCAATAAATACATATTTAATTTCAAAAGCTGCAAGAGATAATGGTGTAAAAGTTCTTTTATCAGGTCAAGGAGCCGATGAATATTTAGGAGGGTATAGGAGATATCGTGCAGCAAAAATGTATCAAAAAATACCGTCAGCAATTCTCAAATTAATGTCAGTTTGCAATAGAGTCTTGCCAACATCAATTCCAGGTAAATTCAATGCTAATTTTAGGAGAATTAAGAAATTTCTTGATGCTACTTCTTTAAATGATGCTCATAGACTACTTAGTCTATATATGTGGAATTCGCCAAGTAAGATTTTAGATTTATTTTCACAATATCAGGGTTTGAGTATCGCAAAAGACCATCAAGATGAATTTGAATTATACCGAGACAGAGATTTAATTGATGCAATGATGCTGGTAGATCAAAAATTTGACCTAACTTCTTTAAATTTGGCATACACCGATAAAATGAGCATGATGGTTGGAGTTGAAGCAAGAGTTCCGTTTCTAGATTTTGAGTTAATAAGAGTTATGAACTCAATTCCGCCAGACATGAAACTTAAGGGAAAAAATCAGAAGTATATCTTAAAAAAAGCTATGGAAACTGATCTTCCATCTGAAGTTGTCCATCGACAAAAAGCTGGCTTTTCTCTACCCATAAGGGCATGGATCAAGCAAAGTAATGATTTGATTAATTATTACTTTGATAATGAAAGAATTAATAAACAAGGAATCTTTAGTGTTCAGAAGTTAAATATGATGTTAGATGAACAGAGCTCTGGTAAAAGGGATCATGCATATACTTTGTTCTCTCTTCTTAGTCTTCAAATTTGGCTAGATGAAAATAAGGGTTATCCACTTCTTTAGTATTTTTTATGAAGATGAATAAGCCAATTCTTTTTTTAAATACAATTAGACACCTAAAGCTAAATCAAATTTATTCTAGATTTTCTCGAATGCTTTTTAAGCCTTCTGTAACTGACATTAGATCTTCTCATTTACCACATAGATCTAAGAAATGGGTACATATGAATCTATATAATGAAAAAATTAATGATGAATTAATAGCATCTTTCTTAAATCATACAAAAAAGATTAAATTACCTTTAGATTGGAATAACCATTCACTCAGTAAGCTTTGGCTATACAATTTGCACTATTTTGAAGATCTAATATCAGATAAATCTGAACACAAACGCGATATTCATAAATTCTTAATTAATTCTTGGATTAATGATAATCCTATTGGGCATGGAGAGGGTTGGGAGCCTTACCCAACATCTCTAAGAATTGTAAATATTCTCAAAGCATGGCTAGGAGGTCTTGATCTGGATGAAAATATTTTTAACAGCATTTTTAATCAAACAAGCTTTCTATCTAATGATTTAGAAAAGCATTTATTAGCTAATCATTATTTTGCAAATCTTAAAGCTATATTATTTTCAGGTTTGATATTCAAAAAAGATGATTGGATAGAGCTAGCAGAGAAATCATTTTTAACTGAAATTCCAGAACAGATTCTTCAGGATGGTGCACATTGTGAGCTTAGCCCAATGTACCATTCTTTAATTTTAGTCGACATGTTAGATATTTTAAATTTATTAAGAGCTTATCCTTCTAAAACCTCACATGATTTTGAGAATTTATTGCATTTAAATATCTCAAAAATGATTAATTTTATGGATTCAATGGCGCATCCAGATGGCAGTGTTTCATTTTTCAATGATTCAGTTAATGGGATTGCTCCATCAAAAGAAAAGATTGAACTTTATGCAAAAAAATTAGGCTATGAAATTCATAATCTTGATACAAATAAAATTAAAGTTATAGATAATTTTGATAGTGGCTATATTTGCGCTTATGCTCCAGGAAGTAAGCTAATATTTGATGCATCACCGATCGGATATAAATATAATCCTGGTCATGCACATGCAGACACTCTATCTTTTGAACTATCAATAGGATCACAAAGAGTATTCGTTAATTCTGGAATCTCAGAATATAATTTCAGTCAACGTCGTCATCTAGAGCGCAAGACTTGTAGCCACAATACAGTAGAAATTGATAACAAAGATTCTTCTGAAGTTTGGGGCGCTTTTAGGGTTGCAAGACGTGCAAAAATAGTTAGTAGAAGTATTCATCAAGATGATACTAATATTGAAATATCAGCAATGCATGATGGCTATAAAAAATTTATTGGAGGCTGTTCTGTTAAGAGGGATATTAAGTATTCAAACAGGCATCTCAAAATTAACGACTCTATAGAAGGCAACTACAAAAAAGCAATCACTAGAATTCATATACATCCAGATATTAAAATAAGCAAAAAAAATAATGTTCTAATTTTAGAATCATCAAATTTTTCCATGTCTTGTAATTTAAATAATAAATCTTATTCTCTTTCAGAGGGTAAATATTCTCCTGAATTTGGAATTGTTTTAAGCAATAAAGTTCTTGAAATAGAAATTTTATCAGGCCATGAAGAAATCCATTTTGATTGGATACTTAAATAGCTCTACTTAAGGAAATTTCTATATTAGTCGTATAATATCTTTATTTAGATTTAATTTTTGATAGTTGTCGGTAAATAACATTGTTATTAAGTAGTTTTATATGAAAATTTTGGTTATATCACAATATTTTTATCCTGATATTACCGCTGCAGCTAATAGAATAGGTGAGACTGTTGATCTGCTTTCTAAATCTGGCAATGAAGTAAGTGTTATTACAGCTACACCACATAAATCTTCAATAACTAACTTTGAAGAGTTTGATATTTCTCAAGATGCAAATATCATTAGAGTTTCTTTAGGACAAAAGAAATCTATTAATTCTTCCGCTGGACTTATTAAGCAATACCTTTCATTTACTTTAAAAGCCTTAGTTAAAGTTGTAACAAATATCAAAAAGATCTCTCCGGATGTGGTGTGGATTTCATCGCCACCTCTTCCAGTTATTTTAGTATCACTTGTTATTAAATATATATTCCGAGTTCCAATAGTCCTTGATATAAGAGATATATGGCCTGAATCTGCAGTAAATATAGGCAAATTAAAGAAAGGATCATTTCTTGAAAAGTTAGGCCTATTGTTAGAAAAAATATCTTATTCACATGCAGATGAGATAACTTGTGTCTCATCTAAAATGAAGACATATATAGAGACCAAAACTTCAAAAAGTGTTTCAACAATATATAACGCTGTAAGTTCTGGAGAATTAGCTGAACCAATTCAAAATTTTGGCAATCCAGATATATTTTGTTATGCAGGAAATATAGGTCATGCGCAAGATATTGAATTACTGGTTAAAAGTTTTGCAAGTGCAAAAAAGAGAAAAAGTCTGAGTAATTCCTATCTTCATATTCTAGGAGATGGCGCCTTGATTAAAAATGTAAAAAAAATAGCTTCAGAGCTTGGCATAAATAAATTCATTAAATTTTTTGGAGCTGTGCCTAAATCTGAAGCAATTACCTTGATGTCAAAGGCTGGATGTTTATTGCTACCTTTAAAAGACGCACCTGCATTTAGAATAACAGTTCCTTCAAAAGTTTTTGATTATATGTCATTAGCTCGCCCTATAATTACAAATATATCTGGAGAGGGCGCATCAATTATTTCTAGAAATGACGCTAATATAGTGGTTAGTCCTTCTAATTCAATTGAGTTAAGCAATGCAATGGTTAAAATTAGAGAAGATTGGACTCATTATCTAGAAAAAGCTGATAAAAATCGTGAAATTATAATTAATGAATTTACTAGAGAGCAAGAGGTAAAAAAATTAGAGACAATCTTCAGGAAACTAGTTAAATAAATCATATGAGTGGAAATAAAAAAAAAGTTGCGATAATTGGAAGTGAAGGCTTTCTTGGAACACGTTTGAGAGATAGGCTTCAAAGCGCAAGAGTTGAATGTAAAGGATTTGATATTGAAGGCAGCAATTTAAATTCATCTGAATATTTAGATGTTGAGATTGTTAAAACTCTCGAAAAAATAAATGGATGTACTTCAATAGTTAATCTTGCTGCTGTTCATCGTGATGATGTGTCACCTATTAGTCGTTATGATGATGTAAATGTGCAAGGAGCTATCAATGTTTGTAATGCAGCTCGTGATAACGCTATCAATAAAATAATTTTTACTAGCTCTGTAGCAATTTATGGTTTTGCCCCTGAAAATACGGATGAAAGTGGCAAACCAAATTTTTTCAATCATTATGGTCGGACTAAATTTATGGCTGAAAAAATTTATAGAGAATGGCAGGCAGAATCACCTAAAGAAAGAACACTCGTTATTATAAGACCAACCGTGATATTTGGAGAGGGAAATAGAGGTAATGTTTATAACCTGTTGAAGCAAATTGCATCAAAAAGATTTGTGATGTTTGGTAATGGAAGAAATAAAAAATCAATGGCATATGTTGAAAATGTGGCAGCTTTTATTGAGCACACTTTACAATTTAAAGAAGGAATTCATATTTATAATTATATTGATAAGCCTGATTATGATATGAATAACTTAATATCTTATTCAAGAAAGGTATTGATAGGAAAAAATAATGTTGGCTTAAGATTGCCAGCATTTTTAGGAATTTTTATTGGGTATTTCTTTGATTTTATTGCTAAAATTTTTGGTATATCATTTCCTGTAAGCTCTATCAGAGTTAAAAAATTTTTAGGTACCACATTATTTTCATCAAGTATAAATAATACAAACTTTAAAGCACCCATTAGTTTAGAAGAAGGCTTAAGAAGGACTCTTGAATATGAATTCTTAAGCAATAATTCTGATAAAAAAACATTTGATACCGAATAACTAACTTCAATGATTCAGGCAAAACTTCTAAATTCAATCATATAGCTTAAGTGATTGCATGCGATAGTGTATAATTTTTTCATGAAAAAATTACCGCTAATTTCCCTTCTTTTGATTTCGTTTTTCTCATTTACTCAATCTGTGCCAGAAGATTTAGAAAATATAGTTAGTTCTAACCCTGAATTAGCTGCCTATATTAAAAACCAACAAGAGCTAACATCAGATCAAGAAATTACTACAGGCCGGGATAAATCAATTGATAGTCAAGATGATAATCAATTAGGTAAGAAGAGACAGTCAGATAATAATATTTTTGGATTTAACTTCATTAATAGTATTCCTAGATCAATATCATCCACTTCTGATCTGCCTGTACCAGGTGATTATGTTATATCTTTGGGAGATAAGTTAAAAATTATATTAACTGGAAGCAAGAATGCTATTTATAGTCTTCAGGTGGGTATGGATGGAAATATTATTTTTCCTGAGCTTGGCGCAATAA
>CETH01039863.1_pt1 | contig 10329 bp, 12 predicted proteins | sample 361461 | NCBI WGS metagenome assembly CETH01 (sample SAMEA2622695, study PRJEB7988) | marine metagenome | isolation source: saline water (ENVO:00002010), including
TTTAATATAATTAATAATAATATTAAATATTTTAATTATTTATTGATATTTACTTAATATATTCATGTTAATACTTAATATTTATAAATATATTTAATCTTGATTGTGGTAAAATTTATATGAAACTTGATAATATAGATCATAAAATACTTACAGAGTTACAAAAAGACGGTAGAGAATCTGCTAGCAATATAGCAGAAAAGATAAATGTGTCTGTACCAACCATAACGGAACGCATAAGAAAGCTACAAGATAGTGGTGTTATAATTGGATTCCAGGCAGTTGTTGATCCAGCTTCAATCGGGTTAGATGTGGCTGCCATTATTACAATTATTTCTGGTTCATCACAATATTATAAAGAGGTAACGCTAGCTGCAGACGATACCCCAGAAGTGGTACAGTGCTTTAGTACGACAGGGAACGGGTCTCATACTTTATTGGTCACCACAAAGAATTCTAATACTCTTGAAGAGCTACTTCGAAAGATACAAAGTTGGCCAGGGGTAACTAGAACAGAGACACAGATTATTCTCTCTTCTTATAAAACCAGGACCACCTTACCCATACTAGAATAAGCTGGATGATTTATTTACAATTAACAATACAATCAGAGATAAATAGGAAAAACAAATGAGTAAAATAAGAGCAGAATACATTTGGATGGATGGGCATGAGCCAACCCAGAAACTTAGATCAAAGACAAAGGTACTTAATGGGCCTGTTGAGTCAATAGATGATCTGCCATTATGGGGTTTTGATGGATCTAGCACAAATCAGGCAGATGGAAATGATAGTGACTGCATGTTAAAGCCAGTATATAAAATTCCAGACCCTATCAGAGGAGGTGATGACATTTTAGTAATGTGCGAGGTCATGAATCCCGATGGCTCAGTGCATGCAACAAACACCAGAGCTCATTTGAGAGCAGTAGCAGATAAACACAAAGACCAAGATGCTTGGTTTGGCATTGAACAAGAATACACCTTGTTCGAAGGGCGAAACCCTCTAGGCTGGCCAGAAGGTGGTTATCCAGCTCCCCAGGGACCATTTTATTGTGGTGTCGGAGCAGACGAAGTATTTGGAAGGGACATCGTTGAAGAACATCTAGAGCTATGCCTTGATGCAAGGCTAGAGGTATCAGGTATCAATGCAGAAGTTATGCCCGGGCAATGGGAATATCAGGTTGGACCACTAGGGCCATTAGAATCTGCTGACCAAATATGGCTATCTCGATGGCTACTATATAGAGTCTCTGAGGATTTTGGTGTAAGTGCAACACTTCATCCAAAACCGGTAAAAGGTGATTGGAATGGAGCAGGAGCACATACAAATTTTAGCACAAGATCAATGCGGGAAGAGGGTGGAATGAAAGTTATTGAAAATGCATGTGAAAAATTGAGCAAAAAACACGACGAACATATTGCTGTTTATGGTGCTCACAATGAAGAAAGACTTACTGGGCTACATGAAACATGTAGCATCAAAGAATTTCGATATGGCGTTAGTGACCGTGGCGCTTCCATAAGGATTCCAATGCAAACAGCCAATGATGGCTATGGCTACCTTGAAGATAGAAGGCCATCTGCGAATATGGACCCATATAAGGTTTGTGCAATATTAATTGAAACAACATGCGGTTAATTAATGAACTGAAAAATAGGTATCTCTCGATACCTTATTTTTATATATACACATTTATATAAATTAATTTTTCTTTGATAGTCTCTATATATATCCGTAGAATTTTCTATGAAGATAAAAAATGATATTGCCAATCTGCGAAGGGATATCGACCTAATTGATGGAAAGATCTTTGAACTACTAGAGAAGCGTTTTTTAATCACAGATGAAATTGGAAAGTTTAAATTACTACACAATATTGATATTGATGATTTTAATCGCGAAGAACAAATAATTGAACGTATAAATTCAAAAATGCATGAAAAATTCAATAGAGATGAGATCATTACAATTTTGAAGTCAATTTTTAGTGTTTCCAAGAATAGACAAAAAGATAAATAATATTAGCCATAGGTTTATCTATTACTTAATATTGGATATAATGATTTACATGAACATAGACAATTATTACAACAGTTATTTCTATTATATGAATAGGGGGTGCACGTAGTCTCTGGAATAGTACTATATTCTACTAACTACTAGACCCCGACAAAAGAGCGGGGTTTTTTTTTGCCAAAAAGGAATGAAATGACATCAATTGGAATACAAGGCGGGAAAGGAAGTTTTTCTGAGCAAGCCGCACTTTACTTTATGAAGAATCATGGGTTAGATGATAGCCAAATTATCTATCAAATATCATCAGAGGCCGTTCTTAGCGATGTTGAATCTAGTAAAACAACTTATGGAGTATTTGCAATGGAGAATGCACAAGGTGGAGTTGTTATAGAGAGTGTATATGCCTTGGCAAAACATCGTTGCGAGATCATAGAAATGTTCCATATACCTGTAGATCAAAATCTACTTGGACTTAGTGGAACCCTTATAGGCGACCTAACAGAGATACATTCTCATCAACAAGCACTTAGACAGTGTAAAGATTATTTGAGTGAACACTTTTGGACAAGACCTTTGATAGAAGAAGATGATACTGCTGAAGCAGCTAGAAGACTTTCTGAGGGAAAGCTACCAAAAACTGCAGGGGTGATAGCAAATAAAAACTGTGCCAGACTCTATGGACTAGAGGTTCTCCAAGAAAGCATTCATGATCTAAAACATAACTTAACTTTGTTTCTTGGTGTTAAAAAACTGGATGATTAATGAATAGCGTAGGCATAATAGGGTTTGGTCGATTTGGAAAAATCTTAGCAAATATATTACAAAAAGGATTTGATATTAAAGCATATGACCCGAAAACTATTGGTCCATTCCCTCGTGTTCAATTCTCAAATCTAGATACGGTCTTAAAGGAACAGGTTATTTTTATCGCTGTACCAATTCGACATTTTGAAAAAGCAATTATTGATATCTCTCAAAAAATAGATCAAAATACCACATTAATCGATGTCTGCTCAGTAAAAATACATCCCGTTGATGTAATGCTGAAATTACTACCCGAGCATATTGGAATCATTGCTACACATCCTATGTTTGGCCCTGATTCATATGTCTCTAATAATAATTTGAAAATGATGATAAATAATACGAGAGACAGTCACAATGAATATAGTTTCTGGAAACAGTTCTTTTCAGATCAAGGAATCCAAATAATTGAAATGACACCAGAACAACACGATAGACTAGCAGCTAAAACTCAAGGGGTTACTCATTTTCTGGGCCGTATGTTAAAAGAATTTGGTATAAAGAAGACCAGTATAGACACACAGGGATTTCGTGACCTACTTGACCTTGTAGGACAAACTTGTAACGATACCTGGGAATTATATACAGATCTACAATTGTATAATCCATATACAGAAGAAATGGTGGAAAAATTAAAAACATCCACTGAAAAACTTGACAATCAACTAAATGAGCTTAGAAATGTGGCAGACAGATAGCTGGCGTAATTATACAGCCCAACATATCCCTGATTATCCAGATAAGGATGATTTAAAAACTGTGGAAGACACCCTTAAAGGGTTTCCCCCACTTGTTTTTGCAGGTGAAGTTCGCTCACTTCGAAAAGCTTTATCTGAAGTTTCTGAAGGAAATGGTTTCCTTCTTCAAGGCGGGGATTGCGCTGAAAGTTTTTCGGAATTTAGTGCTGATAATATTCGAGACACTTTTAGAGTCATATTGCAAATGGCTGTTATCTTGACCTCTGGTATAAATACACCTGTAACAAAAATTGGTAGAATGGCAGGGCAGTTTGCAAAACCACGGTCAAAGCCAACAGAAACAATCAATGGTAAATCACTTCCTAGCTATGCAGGTGATATAATAAACGATATTCAGTTTAATGATGAAAAACGTATTCCAGACCCACAACGACTTTTAAAAGCATATTCTCAAGCAGCATCCACACTAAACTTGTTGAGGGCATTCGCTGATGGCGGGTATGCTGATCTTCGCCATGTAAATTCTTGGAATATGGGGTTTGTAAAAAGTGGTCCTCAAGGTGAAAGGTATAGGCATTTAGCAAATCAAATACAAGACAGTCTAAACTTCATGCAAGCATTAGGAGTGACATCGAATAACACACCTCAATTAAGGAAGGTATCTTTCTATACAAGCCATGAAGCATTACTACTACCTTATGAGGAAGCACTTACACGAATTGACTCTACTAGTGGTGATATTTATGATACCTCTGCACATTTTGTATGGATCGGCGATAGAACACGATTTAGAGACAGTGCCCATGTAGAGTTTTGTCGGGGTATAAATAATCCAATTGGTATAAAATGTGGACCTTCGCTAGACATAGATAATCTGATAGAGCTACTGGATATACTTAACCCAAATGATGATGCAGGTCGTGTAACTCTAATTACTCGATTTGGACATGATAAAATAGAATCTTATTTGCCTAGTTTGATACGTAGGGTGGTTGATGAAGGTCGTACAGTAGTTTGGTCTTGTGATCCTATGCATGGGAATACGATAAAAAGTGATGTTGGGATAAAAACAAGAAAGTTTGACAACATATTATCTGAAGTAAAACAAAATATCCAAATTCATAAAGCTGAGGGCTCTCATCCCGGAGGCATTCATTTAGAGATGACCGGACAAAATGTTACTGAATGCACTGGTGGATTAGACGATATCTCTGACTCTGATCTTTCTGACCGATACAGAACTCATTGTGACCCAAGGCTAAATGCAAATCAAGCTATTGAGCTAGCATTCCTAATTGCAGATGAATTAAAACAAAATGGCAATTAGAGGAGAAATTGAATTCCCTGGAGATAAATCAATCTCCCATCGCGCTCTTATGCTTGCTTCATTAGCATTCGATCAATCACGAATAAAGAACCTGTCAACGGGCAATGATATTCAATCAACCAGAAAGTGTCTTGAAGCATGTGGAATAAATATAAAAAATGATAAAAATGAAATAATCGTAGAGGGAAATACATTCTCTAATCCAATAGGTCCACTATATTGCGGAAATTCAGGGACAACAGCACGATTAATGTTTGGACTATTAGCAGGCAGAGGTATTCAAGCAACTTTTACTGGAGATGAATCTCTATCTTCTCGCCCTATGGACCGTATAATGATACCTTTATCAAAAATGGGATTAAAATATAAAAGTACAAATGGAAAACTTCCAGTAAGTATAGAGCATAGCAACCTAAATGGAATAGAATATGAATCGGTGATTGCTAGTGCTCAATTAAAATCAGCAATAATTCTAGCCGGGCTTGGAGCTAACAATGAAACAGTTATTATAGAGCCTTTACAATCTAGAGATCATACTGAAATAATGTTAACATCAATGGGGGCAAATATTCAAACTGATGGTCTTTCTACTTCAGTTGAACCCCTATGTTCTGAATTACGGTCGATTGATATCACTGTACCTGGCGACCCATCTACCGCTTCTTTTTTTGTTGCTGCGGCATCATTAATACCTGATTCAAATATTATTATCAAAAACATTTTATTAAATCCGACAAGGGGTCGATTCTTTTCAGTCATAAAAGAAATGGGAGGCAATATTCAATGTATTGATAGGTTTGAACAAGCAGGAGAAGCAATCGGAAACTTAGCCATATCTTATCAAGAATTATCCTCTATTACAATTAATGGTCAAGATGTCCCTGCGCTAATCGATGAATTACCTATTCTAGCCATTTTAGCAACCCAAGCAAAAGGGACTACTATAGTAAATGGGGCAGGCGAACTCAGGGTAAAGGAATGCGATCGAATAAAGGCAATCTGTTTGAATCTTAAAAAAATGGGTGGAGATATATTAGAATTAGAAGATGGCTTTATAATTAATGGGCCAACAAAACTACACGGAGCAAAAATTGAAACATTTTATGATCATAGGATTGCAATGGCATTCACAATTGCAGGGCTTATCACAGAAAGTGAGGTAATATTAGATCATCCAGAATGTGCATCTACATCGTTCCCTGAATTCTACAGTGTATTAGAAAGAGTGCACCAATGAAAAAATTTGCAGTCATTGGTAATCCGATTGATCACAGCTTAAGCCCAGTGCTTCATCAAAAAATATTTGACCAAATGAGCATAAATGCTTCTTATGATAAATTGCTTATATCACCTGATAAAATACCTTCATTTGTTAATGACTGTGAACTAGATGGATATAATATTACTATCCCAAATAAACAGGTTATTATTCCACTTTTATCCGACCTGTCTGAAGAAGCAAGGGTCATTGGTGCCGTAAATTGTGTTAAAGGGTCAAAAGGCTATAATACAGATTGGTTAGGTTTTGTTAATGCTGTAAAAAAAAATAATATCGATCTCTTCAATAAAAATTGTCTCATTTTTGGTGCGGGCGGAGTCGCACGTGCAGTGGCATTCGCACTGATAAAAGAAAAAGTAAGATATATTGATATAAAGAACCGCTCTCAAGATAATGCAAATGCTTTACATGCATGGATAAAAAATATTTCCCCAAACAGAATAATTAAAAGTGTAACACCTGATGTTATAATAAACTGCACGCCTCTAGGTATGTGGCCAAATATCGAATCTATGCCTGATGCCGAATATCATTCTGGACAGGTCTTGATTGATACGGTCTATAACCCTATAGAAACAAAATGGATTTCTATTGGGAAGGATAAAGGTGCAAAAGTTCTATCTGGATTAGAAATGTTTATCTATCAAGGTCTTGCTTCAGTCGATATCTGGTTTGAAAAAGATATATCAAACGATATTGATTTAAAACCAATCATAAAGGAATTAAAAATAAAATTATGTTATCAAAACTAAAATTTCTTACAGCTGGCGAATCTCATGGAAAAGGTTTATTAGGCATTTTAGATGGTCTCCCAGAAGGACTAAACATTTCTGAAGATTATATAGATAAACAGTTGGCTAGGAGACAAATGGGTCACGGTAGAGGAGGACGTATGAAAATTGAAAAAGACCATGGTGAGATCTGGAGCGGTGTCCGCCATGGAAAAACACTTGGTTCTCCTATTGGCATATTAGTTGAAAATAAAGACTGGAAGAATTGGACAAATAAAATGTCAATCACCCCTATCAAAGAAAAATTAAAAAGAGTAACTCTACCAAGACCAGGGCATGCTGATCTTGCTGGAATACAAAAATATGGCTCCGACGATATAAGAAATATATTGGAACGATCAAGTGCAAGAGAAACAACTATGCGTGTTGCACTCGGATCGGTATGTCGAAAATTAATTGAAGAATTTGGGATAGAAGTTGGAAGCAGAGTAATACAGATACACAATGCGGTAGACAAAGACCCATTCCCTAATAATATGACCCCCAATCAATTAAGTAATGTCGCAGACCTATCTCCGGTCCGCTGTTTGAATAAAAATATAGAATCATTAATGATGGAAAATATAGACAATGCAAAAAAAAATGGGGATTCGGTTGGTGGAATATTTGAAGTAATTGCGACTGGCGTACCCTATGGACTGGGCTCCCCAATGCAATGGGATAGCAAATTACAAGCTAAAATATCTGGAATGATGATGAGCGTTAATGCATTTGCTGGTATTGAAATAGGGGCAGGATTTAATAAAGCTGAAAAATTAGGAAGCCAGGTGCATGATGAAATCGGATGGGATGGTAAAAAATATATTCGATATTCAAATAATGCCGGCGGAATAGAGGGTGGAATGAGCAATGCTCAGCCAATCGTTATTCGTATGGCAATGAAACCAATAGCAACACTCATCAAACCACTCCGATCAATTGATATTGATAACAAGAAAGAAAAGGTCGCTCATAAAGAACGTACAGATAGTTGTGCCGTCCCTGCAGCTTCTATTATCGCAGAAAGCATGCTCTGTTTTATCTTGGCCGATGGATTATTAGAAAAATTTGGTGGCGATTCAATAGAGCAATTAAAAGCTCATATTAAAGCAACAGCAAAGTATTAATGAATATTTACCTAATTGGAATGATGGGGTCTGGAAAATCTACCGTAGGTTGTATAGTTGCGGAAAAGATGCAGCTGTCATTTATAGACACAGATAAAGAGATTGAAAATTTTACAGGAAAAACAATTAGCGATATATTCAAACAAGATGGAGAGGATTATTTTCGTAAGATTGAATCTGATTACCTAAAACTCCACTCTAACGCAGTTCTCGCATGTGGAGGGGGGGTTATTCTAAAAAATGAGAATAGGTCTCATATAAAAAAGCATGGAGAAGTTATATTATTAACAGCCTCTATTTCTGAATTAGCTCAAAGGATAGCTGGCACTATCAAAAGACCATTATATAATGGGAATGATCCTAAAAAAAGATTGGAACAGTTATGGTTGGAACGTAAAGATAAATATATAAATACTGCAGACGTCACTGTAGATACAAATAGTAGGTCTCCAAAAGATATATCAAATGAGATCGTAGAAAAGTTAGAACAATGGAAACAATTCAGCTAGACCTTGGTAAAAAATCATATCCCATTCATATACAAAAAGGGTTGATTAAAAACATTCCTGAACTTTTATCTAATGTCAATTTCAAACAAAAATGGGTAATTATCACACAACATCGCTTAATGGATTCTTTTGGGTTTGAATTATTGTCTAGTCTGAAAAAGAATAACTATAATATTGATTACATTACTATACCAAATGGTGAGGCAGCTAAAAGCATGAATGAATTCAACCGCGTTATTAGCTCAATGGTTGATATGAATTGTGATAGGACAACAAATATAATTGCTTTAGGTGGTGGAGTTGTTGGGGATCTTGCAGGCTTTATTTCAGCGTCATATATGAGGGGAATAAAATATTATCAGATTCCATCAACTCTGTTATCAATGGTTGACTCATCTATAGGAGGAAAAACTGGAATCAATATAGCAGAAGGTAAAAACTTGATTGGATCCATCTACCAGCCAAAAGGAGTATTTATTGACCCTGACCTATTACATACTCTGCCAAATACAGAACTTATTTCCGGACTTGGAGAAATAATAAAATATGGTGCAATATATGATGAAAAATTTTTGGACCAGGTCTCTTCCTGGCTTGAAGATATTCATTCCTTTCCATATGAAAGAGCAATTAAACGGTCTTGCCAGATCAAAGCTGATATTGTTTCAAAAGATGAGAGAGAACAAGGCATAAGGAAGATATTAAACTTCGGGCACACCATAGGGCATGCAATCGAGGCGGTTATGGGGTATGGAAAGATCAGGCATGGCGAAGCTATATCCAAGGGGATGGAATGTGCCGGTTGGATATCTAACAAACTTGGATTATTGTCGAAAAAAGATAAGGATTACTTACAAGAAACTATTGAAAAACTACCCTTACCAAGAATTGGAAATATCCAAACTCAAAATCTTCTATCATATATAAAAAGAGATAAAAAAACAGAAAATAAAGTTTTACATTTTGTAGTATTAGAACATCTTGGGAAAGCAACCACCACAACTGAAGTTTCTGAGTACCTTATTGAACAATCATTAAAGGTTCTAAGATGAGATATCTTATTATTAATGGTCCTAACTTGAATTTACTAGGATCTAGGGAGCCAGATGTATATGGCGATGAAACCTTACACGATATTCAGAAATGGCTAAGTAAAAAGTTAAAAAGTAATAAATATTCTTTTCAATGGATTCAATCTAATCATGAAGGAGAAATTATTGATTTTATTCATGATGCTGTTGGTAAAGTTGATGGAATCGTTATTAACCCTGGCGCTTTGACTCATTATTCTTATTCAATTAGAGATGCAATCTCTTCCGTTGACATCCCAACAGTAGAGGTGCATTTAAGTGATATTAATAAAAGAGAAGCATTTAGAAAAATATCTGTTATAAAAGATGTGTGTATTGCTCAAATATCTGGATTAGGCAAGAATGGTTACCTAGAAGCAGTGCATACCTTAGAAAAAAAACATGGCACCATATAATAATCTTCTTTTTACTTTATTAGATCATATTATAATATCCTGAGCAGTATTTATAAAAATAACAATAGGAATATATTCTAATGAAAAACACATCCTTTATCGATCAAGTTGATAAACAAATTGAAAAAAACCACCTATTAAATCACTCTTTTTACCAAGCTTGGAATTCTGGAGCATTATCATCAGAAACTATTAGGGAGTATGCAGCTCAATATTTCCAACATGTATCTGCTTTCCCAAGATACTTATCTGCTATTCATTCAAACTGTGATGATATTAATACTAGGCAGATCCTTTTAGAAAACTTAGT
>CETH01081787.1_pt1 | contig 10328 bp, 8 predicted proteins | sample 361461 | NCBI WGS metagenome assembly CETH01 (sample SAMEA2622695, study PRJEB7988) | marine metagenome | isolation source: saline water (ENVO:00002010), including
GTAAAAAAATTAAAAGTGAAATGGATGCACAAAAAGAGAGATTTATATCAGGGGCAATTAAAAATGGCATAAATGAAAAAAAAGCAGATTATATTTTTGAGCAAGTTTCTGTATTTGCTGGATATGGATTTAACAAATCACATGCAGCTGCTTATGCACTGATTGCTTATCAAACAGCATACTTAAAAACTCATTTTCCAGAATTTTTTATTACAGCATCGATGTCCCTAGAAAAAGATAATACAGATAAGTTAAGTGTATTTGTTAATGATGCAAAACAAATGGGTATCAGAATACTTCCGCCAGATATAAATAAATCAAAAATGGATTTTGATGTTGAAGAAAACCATATAAGATACGGTCTTGGGGCAATTAAAAATACAAGTCAAAGGGACATGAATCAAATAAATGACGAAGTTATTAAAAATGGAATTTTTAATGATTTATATGAATTTGCTCAAAGGTTGGATTCTTCTGTTCTTTCCAAAAAAAATCTTGAATTCTTAGCTTATTCAGGAGCCTTTGATTCTATTGAAAACAATAGAAACAAAGTTTTTCAATCAATTAATATTCTATCCAGTATTTCCAACGCAGCAATGGAAAAAAATTCTAATAATCAAGATTATTTATTTGATGATGAGTTTGATAATTTTAGCCATATTCCTCTTCCAGAGGTTGATAAATGGACAACTTCAGAGAGCTTAGAGAAGGAGTTTACTGCTGTAGGTTTTTATTTGTCAGGGCACCCTTTAAACGAATATGAACAGATAATAAAAGATAGAAAAATAAAGTATTATAAAGATATTAATGGGTCTGAAGCTAAATACAAAATAGCTGGAACGATATCATATGTTAAAGAAAGGAAATCTCAGAGGGGAAGAAATTTCGCATTTGTTGGTTTAACGGATGAAAATAGTCAGTATGAGATTACACTTTTTTCAGATATTCTTTTTAAAGTAAGAAATTTCCTAATTCCTGGATTATCAATAATTGCAGAGGTCGAAATTCAAAGTAATGATAGCAATCTCAGATTACTTACCATTGATTTATTTCCTATAGAAGAACTAATGAAAAAAAATATCAATGCTTTAAAGATTTATGTAAATAAACCGGAAACAATTTTAAAAATTCGGGAAAGAGTTGTAGAAAATGGAAATTCAAAAATATTGGTACAAATACTTATTAATGGTGATAGTAAATTTCAAACAGAATTAAAATTAGGTAATAATTTTATCATTAATCCATCAATAAAAGCTTCGATAAAAGAAATAGAAGGTGTATTAAAAATTGAAGAAATTTAAATTTTTGTTGCAGTTTTTCGATAATAATATTATATCCGTTTCATTACGCACATGAATATAGCTTTTCCAGGCAATCCGGTGCCAATAGGTAATTATTCATGGAGGTTTAACCGGTAAAGGAGGATAAATTGTCATTACCTGATTTTTCAATGAAAGAACTACTTGAGGCTGGTGTCCATTTTGGACATCAAACACATAGATGGAATCCTAAAATGAAGAATTTCATTTATGGAGAACATAATAATATTCATATAATAGACCTTTCTCAAACAATGGGCATGTTAAGAAATGCACTTTCTGCTGTGAAAGAAGTAACTCAATCTGGAGGAAGAATTTTGTTTGTGGGTACAAAAAGACAGGCCTCAGGAATTATTTCTGAAAGTGCAAGTGAGTGCGCTCAATACTATGTAAATCATAGATGGCTTGGTGGAACGTTGACGAATTGGAAAACTATATCAAATACAATTGCAAGATTAAAATCAATACAAGATACATTAGATCAAGAAGAGTCAGCTGGGTTAACAAAAAAGGAACTACTCAAACTTACCAGAGAGAGAGATAAATTAGAGCTCTCAATTGGTGGTATTAAAAATATGGGTAGTCTTCCAGATCTAATTTTTATTATTGATACTGTCAGGGAACAAATTGCAATTAAGGAAGCAACAAAGCTTAATATTCCTATAGCTGCAATAATTGATACAAATAGTGATCCAGAAGGTATCACCTATCCAATACCTGGTAATGATGATTCTACAAAATCAATCAAATTGTATTGTGATTTAATGTCTCAAGCAGCGCTTGACGGAATTTCAGTACAATCTCAAAAAGTTCAAGAGGAAAATGTCAAAAATGAAGACGACCAATTTAAAGCCGTAGATAAAAAATCAAATAAAAAAGAAGTTAAAAATTCTGAAGAAGTAAATGATAGTCCAGAAAAAAATGACGATGAAAGCTCTGATAAAGGTCCGGATGTTATTGCTAATGAAAAGAAAGATTAAATTAGATTAATTAAAAGGAGATTTTTATGTCAGAGATTACTGCTAGCTTAGTAAAAGAATTAAGAGAAAAAACAGGCGTTGGCATGATGGATTGTAAAACTGCTCTCAAAGAAAACAATGGAGATATAGAAGCATCAATTGATTGGCTAAGAACAAAGGGGATAGCTAAAGCTGCAAAAAAAGAAGGACGTATTGCATCAGAGGGATTAATAGCGATTAAGAATGTTGAAAATTTTGCTTCAATAATTGAAGTTAACGCTGAAACAGATTTTGTTGCAAGAAACGAAGATTTTCAAAATGTTGTTCAGAAATTATCTACCTTATCAATTGAGAGTGAGAGTATTGATGAACTTCTCGAAAAAGAAATTGAAGGAGAAGGCATTAATGTTAAAGAATATATTACTGAAATGATTTCATCAATTGGAGAAAATATTAACCTTAGAAGGGTTAATAAAATTTCGATTATGAATGGTGTTATTTCATCATATATTCACAGTCAGGTTACAGATGGTATGGGGAAGATTGGTGTTATAGTTAGTTTGGAATCTGAAGCAGATAAAGAGCAATTAGAGAATTTAGGAAAAAAGATTGCAATGCACATTGCTGCAACAAATCCAATATCAATTAATATTGATGATATACCCGAAGATGTTCTTGAAAGAGAAAAAAATATATTAGCTGAAGAAGCTAGAGAATCCGGAAAGCCTGAAGAAATTATTGAAAAAATGACAGAAGGTAGATTAAAAAAATACTTTCAAGAGAGTGTTTTACTTGAACAAATATTTGTTGTTGATGGCGAAAGTAAGATTTCTGATATACTAAACTCACTTGATAAACCTGTAAAAATTAAAGAGTTTATTAGGATGGGTTTAGGAGAGGGCATTGAAAAAAAGAGTGAGGATTTTGCTAATGAAGTTGATTCTCTGATATCCTAATATTTAGTAACTTAAAATGAGGTCTTAATGAATAAAACTAACTTTAAGAGAATTCTTCTGAAGATATCTGGAGAGTCATTAATGGGAGTTGGTTCATATGGAATAGATGTATCTACTGTTGACAGAGTTGCTAAAGAAATTTCTCAAGTTTGCAAATTAGGAGTAGAGATTTGTCTTGTTATTGGAGCTGGTAATATTTTTAGGGGATTATCTGGTGCTGCGGCAGGAATGGATAGAGCTAGTGCAGATTATATGGGTATGTTAGCAACTGTAATGAACTCATTAGCTATGCAAAATTCTCTAGAGCGATTAGATTTTCAAACAAGAATTCAATCAGCGATTTCAATGACTGAAGTATGTGAAACTTATACCCGACGAAGAGCTATAAGGCATATGGAAAAAAATAGAATTGTTATATTTGCTGCGGGCACTGGTAATCCTTATTTTACAACTGATACAGCTGCAGCTCTTAGGGCTAGCGAGATGGATTGTGATGCAATATTTAAGGGAACAAAAGTTGATGGTATTTATGATAAAGACCCAATAAAAGATGAAAATGCAATTAAATTTGACAAGATTTCGTTTAGTGAAGTTTTATCTAAAAACCTTCGTGTTTTAGACTCTTCAGCTGTTTCTCTTGCAAGAGATAATAATATACCGATAATAGTATTTTCAATTAAAGAAAATAATAGTTTTTTGAACATTATTGAAGGAAAGGGTAATTGTTCAATTGTTGAAGGATAAAAATGAGCGAAATTAATAAAGATGATCTAATTAAAAGAATGGATGGAGCAATTTCTTCATTTAATGGAGATCTTGCGGGTTTAAGAACTGGTAGAGCCTCGACCAATATGGTTGATGGCATCATGGTTGATGCTTATGGGCAAAAAATGCCTATTGATCAAGTTGGAAGTATTTCTGTACCGGAGTCAAGAATGATATCGATACAAGTATGGGATAAAGGGTTAGTTATTGCTGTTGAAAAAGCTATTTATGAGTCTGGGTTAGGTTTAAATCCTCAAGTTGATGGTGAGCTGGTAAGAATCCCAATACCTGAACTTAATGAGGAGAGAAGAGAAGAGCTCTCAAAAATTGCAGGAAAATATGCCGAACAATCGCGTATAGCTGTTAGAAATGTAAGAAGAGATGGAATGGATGAGATAAAGAAATTAGAAAAAGATGGAACAGTTGGCAAGGATCGAGCTATGGATTTATCCAATGAAGTTCAAGAACTTACAGATAATTATATAAAAAAAATCGATGAAATATTATCTCAAAAAGAAGATGAAATTCGACAAGTTTAAGTTTAATGGTAAAAAATACCTCTAAAGATGAAATAGAAAAACAGATTTCACACATTGCCCTAATTATGGACGGTAATGGCAGGTGGGCCAATTCAAGGGGTTTACCAAGATATGAGGGACATGCTCAAGGTCTTATTACTCTCAGAAAATTACTTCGAGACTTAAAAGGTTATAATTTAAATTATTTAACCTTATTCACTTTTTCAATTGATAATTGGAAACGACCAAAAGAAGAAACTTCAAAATTAATGCATTTACTAAGAAAGTTTATTTCAAACGATCTTTCAGAATTACATAATAACAATGTTCGAATAAAAGTAATAGGCAGTAGGAAAGAAATTCCAAAAGATATCTATAAACTTATTAAGGGAGCAGAGAATCTTACAGTCAATAATTCCGGTTTATATTTGCAAATAGCGTTTAATTATAGCGGTAGACAAGAAATTATAAATGCTACGAAGAAGATAGCAGTTGCTGCAGTTAATGGCGACTTAGATCCAAATAAAATTGATAAAGGTATATTTGAGAGTAACTTATATTCCGCAGGGATACCTGATCCAGATTTAATAATTAGAACGGGCTCGGAAAAAAGAATATCTAATTTTCTATTATGGCAATTATCATATTCAGAAGTTTACTTTGAGGAATGTTTGTGGCCAGATTTTAGCAAAAATAAATTAGACAAGGCAGTTAATGATTACAAAAGTAGATCAAGAAGATTTGGAAATGTTCTTTCTGAGTATAGGTAATGTTTAAAGATATCAAAATAAGATCTTACAGTGCCACTGGATTAGCGGTTTTAAGTTTTTTAGCTCTTTATTTTGGCCAATTATATTTTAAATTATTTCTTTTCTTTATTTCAGCAGTCCTTTTCTTTGAATGGATGAGAATTATTTCTCAAACTCAATGGATTTTTAGAGGATTTTTAGCATTACTCTTCGCAACTTTTATAATTTTTACTGATGGTTATACTTCCTCAGACTTACTTTTTATTATCGTTGGTTCAATAATTATTTCCTCATTTTCATCCTATTTTAATACCCCTTCTTTTTGGTCATCTTTTGGTTACATATATATATTGGTAAGTCTTTGCTTTATTGAATATATAAGAAGTCTTGAAAATGGACTTCTTACAATTCTAATAATTATTTCAACAATTGTAGTTTCTGATGTATCTGGGTATATTTTTGGCAAATATTTTTCTGGACCAAAGATTTTTAAAAAAATATCTCCAAATAAAACATATTCAGGTTTTACCGCTTCGATTTCATTCAGTATTTTATGGTTTTCAGCTCTTTCTTTGCTTTATTCATCTCATAACCCAGTTACCTTTATTATATTAGGTTTGTTTATTACAATTTTTTCAATTATTGGAGATTTATTAATCTCTTTTCTTAAAAGAAAAACCAATTTGAAAGACTCAGGGATCATTTTACCTGGACATGGTGGTCTTTTTGATCGAGCAGATAGCATTTTGTTTGTATTTTTCATTTTTTTACCTTTTTCAATTTTAATAGGTAATTTAAATAACCCTGTTCAAATTATTCTAGGTTAAGTTTATGGCAAAAAAAACCATATCAATTTTTGGTTCTACTGGATCAATTGGCGCAACAACGCTTGAAATTATAAGAGAGAACAAAGAAAAATTTGATGTAAAAGTTTTAACAGCAAATAAAAATATTGATGACCTGATTTTACTTGCAAATGAATTTAATCCTGAAGCCATATGTTTTGAAAAAGAGTCCGACCTTGAGAAAATAAAAAATGAAATTAATGCTGAAAAGATAGATTATTATATTGGCGATGAAGGTTTATTGGAATGCGCAAAGATTGGAGTAGATATAGTGATAGCTGGAATAGTAGGCTTAGCCGGTCTTCGACCGTTATTGGAGTCAGTAAAAAGCTCCAAAAAAATTTGTATTGCTAATAAGGAGTGTTTTGTTTCAGCTGGCTCATTGATTATGTCAGAGGCTAAGAAATATGAAGCTCAAATTTTGCCTTTAGATAGTGAGCATAGTGCCATTTTTCAAATTCTTGAAAATTCTAATAATAAGGCAAAAGATATCTATCTTACTGCGTCCGGCGGACCTTTTCACGGTTACACAAAAGAACAGCTAGTAAATGTCAAAGTTCAGGATGCTATTAAAAACCCAAACTGGACTATGGGAAAAAAAATTTCTGTAGACTCTGCCACACTGATGAATAAGGGTTTAGAGATAATAGAAGCTAAACATCTTTTTAATTTGCATGAGGATAATATTAAAGTTGTTATTCACAGGCAATCAATAGCCCATGGAATTGTCTCTTTTCAGGATAATACTTTTTTTGCTGCTTTTGGGTATCCTAATATGACCCACCCAATAAAATACGCAATTTTTTATCCAAGTAATTATTTTTGTGTTGATCAAAAAATGAACATTAATAATTTGAACAATTTAACTTTTGAAACAATCAACGAAAATGATTATCACGCTTTAAGTCTTGTTAGGTCAATACTAAATGAAGATAGTAACGAAAAATCTATCATTCTTAACTCATCAAATGAAATTGCTGTAAAAGCTTTTCTTGATAAAAAGATTAGATTCATAGATATTTTGGTTGTAGTTGAAGAATCTATAGAATATGTTTCGAAATTAATTAGTAATAACTCTTTAAATTATCGAGATAATCTTGAAAATATCATAGATTTGGATAATTTAACAAGGCACAAAACAGAGGAACTAATAAAATTGAGATTTTAAATGGATATTATACAAACAATAATTCAATATTTACCAACAGTAATCCAGTATTTTTTGGCGTTTGCCTTGCTTATAACCGTAGTAGTTTTTATACATGAGCTAGGTCATTATTCTGTTGGAAGATGGTGCGGAATTGGCGTTGAAACCTTTTCAATTGGTATGGGTAAACAAATATGGGGCAAAAAAGATAAATCAGGTACTTTATGGAGAGTAGCAATTCTTCCTATTGGAGGGTATGTAAAATTTTATGGTGATGAGAATCCTTCAGGAAAGAAATCAGAGACATCTGAAAATGTTGAAGACGATAAAAACTTTCATAATAAATCAGTATGGAAAAAAATAGCGACAACAGCTGCTGGTCCATTATTTAATTTCATTTTAGCAATTTTTATTTTTTCAATTATATTCTTTTTTCGCGGTGAAAGCCGTGTTCAACCATATGTAGGTCAAGTTATTGATGAATCTCCGGCTTATAATGCTGGTTTAAAATCAGGCGATGAAATTATATATGCTAATAATAATGAGATCCTATATTTTAATGATTTAAGATCTTATATACTTGAAAATCCAAGTAGGGAAATTGAATTAACAGTTGTTAGAGATGGCATAGAAGAAAAAGTTTTTTTGACACCCGAAGTAGTGTCCTCCAAAGATAGATTTGGGAATGAATATTCTAGTGCTAGAATTGGTGTAGTTGGGTCTCAGAATCCTGATCATGTTGAATATATGAAATATGGGCCTTTATCTTCTGTATTAAGAGGAACAACAGAAACATATAACCTCTCTGCAAAGATTTTAATTTATATAGGAAATTTAATCGTTGGCAGAGAGTCAATCGACCAAATGGGGGGGCCAATAAAAATAATTCAAATTTCCGGTGAAATATCTAATTATGGTATTATACCCCTATTAGCTCTAATAGCTGCTATATCAGTAAATCTAGGTATAATTAACCTTTTGCCCATTCCTGTTTTAGATGGAGGACATCTTCTTTATTACTCTTTTGAGGTTTTGAGAGGAAAACCTCTTAGTCAAAAAACCCAAGAAATTGGAATGCAAATAGGAATGAGTCTTTTAATTGCATTGATGATATTTGTTACTTTTCTTGATATAAGTCGATTATAGAATTTTTAAAAATAAAAAAAGGGATTGATATGTTTAAATACAATTTGGCAGTATTTATAAAATCCTTACTTTTGTTTTCTTTCTTTTCATCAGTTATTTATTCTCAGGAAGTTAGTGAAAATCAATCTACGCAATCTTCTCAGATTTATGAAAGAATAATGTTTATTGAGGTAAGAGGATCTCAAAGAATTGAGTCTGATACAATTAAGTCTTATATGACAGTCAAGCCCGGAGATTTTTATGATGATGCAGAGGTGGATAGGTCCCTAAAAATTCTTTTTAATACAGGTTTATTTGCAGATGTTGCTATCAGATATGAAAACTCTGGTTTGATAGTATTTGTTATTGAAAACCCTATAATTAATCGAATTGATTTTGAGGGTAATAAAGCATTAAAAGATGATAAATTTGAAGAGGAGATTGAGTTAGGACCCAGATCGGTTTATACGAGGTCAAAAGTTCAGGCAGATGTTCAAAGATTAATTGAATTATATAGAAGATCAGGAAGATTTTCTGCTTTTGTAGAACCTAAAGTTATAAGACAGCCTCAGAATAGAATTGATCTTATATTCGAAATAACAGAAGGCCCGACGACAGGTGTTTCTTCAATTAATTTTTTAGGAAATAGGAGTTTCAGAGATAGAAAGTTAAAAAGTCAATTAGTTACAAAAGAGTCTAAGTGGTGGAGATTCTTTTCTTCAGATGATTCATACGATCCCGATAAACTAGCGTATGATAGAGAGCAAATTAGAAAATTTTATTTAGATGAGGGTTACGCTGATTTTCAGGTTGTATCAGCTGTTGCTGAATTAACTAAGGATGGACAAAACTTTGTTATAACCTTTGTTCTGGATGAAGGACAAATTTATGAATTTGGAGAATCATTTATTGAAAGCTCTCTTGAGAATATGAATACTGATGAGCTTTTATATCTTATAGAACACAGAAAAGGTAACCAGTATAAAGCAACTGATATAGATATTACTGTGGATGCGCTTACTTTAGCAGTTGGAGAAGAAGGTTATGCTTCTGCTGAAGTGAGACCAAGGGTGAGAAGAAAAAGGGATGAGGGTATTGTTGATATTGTGTATTCTATTGAAGAAGGGCCAAGAGTTTACATTGAAAAAATCAACATTAATGAAAATTCAAGAACAAGAGACGAAGTTATAAGGCGTGAATTAAGAGTTTCTGAGGGAGATGCGTACAATAAAGTTTTAATTGATAGATCCGAGACTAAGATAAAATCTTTAGGTTATTTTAGAGAAGTTGAAACATCAATCCGCCCTGGAACTGAAGAAGACAGGATGATAGTTGATTTTGAGGTCGAAGAGCAGCCCACAGGTGAATTAAGTCTCGGTGCAGGATTTTCTTCTGCCGAAAGCTTGTTATTAGAAATTGGTATTTCAGAAAGAAATTTATTAGGCAGAGGTCAATCAGTAAGATTAAATATTTCGACATCTGAAAGAAGAAAACAATTTGAAATTGGTTTCACGCAACCTTATTTCCTTGGAAGAAGATTGACTGCTGGATTTGATATTTTTCATATTGACAATGACTATAGGAGATATTCATCTTATAGATCCACTCAATCTGGTGCGTCAATAAGAGCAGTATGGCCTATGGCAGAATACGCAAGTCTCTCTGTATTTTATAGATATTTAAAAGAAGAGATATCAAGTTATTTCTTCCAAAGTGGATATAATCTAGCTGATGATTATAATGCTGATAAATCTGAAATAGGTTATAGCTATGTGATTGATACAAGAGACGATCCTATAGATACAACTCGAGGATGGACTTTTTCTTTTGGTCAAGATATCGCTGGTCTTCTTGGCGAGTCTGAATACATCAGATCTAATGTCGGTGGAAGATATTATTATGAAATTGCTCGTGATTGGGTTTTGAGTGCAGGAGCAAATGCTGG
>CETH01038324.1_pt1 | contig 10322 bp, 3 predicted proteins | sample 361461 | NCBI WGS metagenome assembly CETH01 (sample SAMEA2622695, study PRJEB7988) | marine metagenome | isolation source: saline water (ENVO:00002010), including
ATTGGATTGATGGGATGCCAATTAATGATGGTTATGATGGTTCTACAATCATTGATGTTAATAAAGATGTCATTAGCGAAATGCAACTTATATCTGGAGCTTTTAATGCTGAGTATGGTCAAGCGATGAGTGGAATTGTTAATATAACAACAGCTGAAGGAAGAAATGATTTTGGTGGTAGTGTTGATACATATTTTGGAGATTTTATAAGTAGACATGGTGATTTGTTTATGAATATTGAATCTAATACACTTTCCACAAAAAATTTGAATTTAAATTTTCATGGGAGTATTGTTAAAGATAAATTGTTTTATTATTTAAGTAGTCGGTCTATTTATTATCAAGGAGCTTATGAAGGAAAAAGGATTTACAATCCTTATTCTTATGGTTATCAACTCGAAGATGTAAATTCTGAAGAAAAATATTGGCATATCCTTGGTTCAAATTATGATGATGATGTTTATGTCAATAATATTGAATGTAATGGGCCGCTTGATTGTGATGATAATGCATCGGCATATTTAGATGATTTGAGAAATGCACACACATCAAAAGAATCGTTTGGTGATCAAAAATATATTCCAATGGATTGGAATCTAAAACAATATAATCAAATTAATTTAATTTGGAAGCCTAATCAAACAACAAAAATTAAATTTTCTCATTTTTATGATGATGTAGAATTTCAAGATTATGATCGTTATTATCAATTGAATCCAGATGGTAATTTGTTAAAGTTTAGAAATGGAAAAACAAATATTGTCCAATTGAATAAAGTATTAAATACAAATTCTTATTTTAATTTAGGTTTTACAAGCTATGAAAAAGAATATAGTCATAGGGCTTTTGAAAACATGTCAGATTATGTTCATCAAGATTTAAATAGTCAAAATACTCCTCCTTATAGTTTTTCAACAGGTGGTGCAAATCAAAATCAGTTTCAAAGGGAAACTCATTCTACAACTGCTAAATTTGACTATTCCAACCAAATTAATCAAAGTCATCAAATTAAGGTGGGTTTTGAATTGAAACATCATTCTATTTATTATGAAAATATTGATTTGCAATATTATGTAGAGGATGGTTTCAATCCTATTTATGATAGTCCTTTTGTTGAACCTATTATTGAAGATGCTTCATCTGTTAATACAAGTATATATTCTTTTGAACCAGAGGAAGCTAGTTTTTATATACAAGATAAAATTGAATTCAATGAATTAATTATCAATGCTGGAATTCGCTATGATTATTTTAATCCAAAGGGGTTGTTATTAGCAGATCCTTCTGATCCATTTATTTATGATCCAATTAAACCTGAGTATATTTATGATTGTTCTAATTTTGATGGATATTGCGGTGATAATGAAGAGTTGCAAACTGTAGAAGATCGATTAGAATATTGGTATGTCCCAACAGTATCTAAATCAATGATTAGTCCTAGATTAGGAGCATCATTTCCTATATCAGATCAAGGTGTTTTTCATTTTTCATACGGTCATTTTTTTCAAATACCTAAATTTGAATTATTATATTATAATGCTGATAATACACTTGATAGAGGATCTACAGGAAATATTGGTGTTATTGGTAATCCTGATTTAGAACCTGAAAAGACAATTAGTTATGAAATGGGATTACAATATGAACTTGATACATTCAGTGCTATTGATATGACATTATATTTTAGAGATATTAGAGATTTAACAGGTACACGCACAGATGTTATTTTTACACATAATGGAGCAACATATTTCCAATATGAAAATTCAGATTTTGCTTTCGTAAAGGGTTTAGTTTTATCATATAAGAAAAATTTCATCAATGGTTTTTCTGCAACTTTTGATTATACATTTCAACAAGCAAAAGGAAGTGCATCTGATCCTTTTGATGCTTATAATGCTTCAGTAGCAAATCAATATCCAGAAGTTTATGTTATTCCTTTAAATTGGGATCAGCGACACACAATTAATGCCACGCTGTATTATGACTCTGATTTTTGGGGGATGGGGTTAATAGGTAAATTTGGATCAGGCCAACCTTATACTCCTATTCTTAATAATGGTTCTTCTAATTTAACAACTAATTCTAGAATTAAGCCATTTACATGGAATGTTGATGTTCGCTCTTATTTTAATATTTCTAAATCAGCTAATATGAAATTTTATATTAATGTTTTTAATCTTTTTGATCATTTGAATCATGTTAATGTTTATGATGATACAGGTAGAGCGGATAGGACATTATATGAATCACAAGCTTTAGATCAAAATACAGATCAACTTATTAATACAATTGGAGATTGGTTTGATAATGAAACATTCTATTCTTCTCCGAGACGAATAGAAATTGGGTTCAGGTATGACTTTAATTAGAATAATATTATTATATATTTCATTAAGCTTATTATTGCCTCAGGATGAATCAGGTGATATTTATCGTCGTTATGGTATTCATAATGGGAATCTTGTTCGTACAGTATTTGGTAATTGGGGTGTTGTTGGTCAGCCTGGTGATAAAGGACCACAGGGAGCTTGGTTGAATGATAATAATGGATATATTGGAGATGTTAGTTTATTAGTTGGAGTTGAAGTTGAATCTCCTAATCAACAAGGTGATAATGTTGTATTTCATTCTGTAGTAACTTGTCCTATTGATCGTCCATCTCAATCTGGACCGGATCAGTCAAATTCTGGATTACGTTGGGGATTTGAACCTGTTTCTGGTTATTTGAATCCTTCACAAGAATATGTTGCTATGAGTACAAATTCTAATACTTGGCCTAATTTTTGGCCTGATCCAGATTGTAATTGGGGAGGTGATTGGTGTGGATATTTTGGAAAAGACACCCAATATATACAACAAGAAAGTTATTATGTAATGAATGATAATAATGATCAAGAATTTAATATTGCTAGCAATAATGAATTTGGTGTTTCTTTTAAGCCAGATTCCACAAACAGTTCATTAAATGGCTTGGGATTAGAGGTTAAAGTTAGGGGAATGCAGTGGCAACAGATTTTAGCTCAAGATTGTATATTCTTTTTATATGAAATAACAAATAATAGTACAACAGACTATAAAAAAGTTGTTTTAGGTGAACTTGTTGGTACATATATAGGGAATGTTGAAAGTGAAGCAGATGATGATTGGTCATTTTTTGACGTTAACGCTGATTTGACTTATACTGGTGATTTTGATAATATAATTACAAATAACTCAAATTGGGAAGGTGATGTTGGGATGGTCGGTTATGCTTTTTTAGAAAGTCCTGGTAACCCATATGATGGAATTGATAATGATGGAGATTTTGTTGGAAATTCTTCTATCCTTAATGAATCTGATTTTTCAGAGAGAATTATTAATTCTGGAGATTATATCATTACTATTGATGCTAATTATAATCGAACAAAAGTACAAATTTTTAATGACACAACGGTTGTGTCATTAAATAATGAATATCCAATTATTGTTGGTGTAACTGCCTTGATAGAAGGAAATGAAATTAATAATAGTTATGTTAATAATAATGCTTTTAATGGTTTGGATGATGATTTAGATGGTTTAATTGATGAAAATTATTATCTGCATTATAGACAAAAAAGAATTTATTATAATGAATTAACAGGTACACAAGAAGTTCTTTTTGATATTGTAAATCCAAGAGCATATGTTGATTTTTTAAATTTAGATAATAATATTGATGGTTATATAGATAATGATTTAACAGATTTAATTGATGAAAGCCGTGATGATGGAATTGATAATGACAATGATTGGATTGTGAGTGTTCATGATGTTGGCACAGATGGTGTATCTGGGACTTTTGATTCAGATGGAACAGAAGGAAATGGAATGCCTGATTCAGGAGAGCCAAATTTTGATAAAACAGATCCTGATGAATCAGATCAAATTGGCTTAACAAGTTTTGATTATTTTGTTCCCTCTAATGCTTACCCTATGAGTGATGATGAGGCTCTATGGGATAAAATGTCTCCGGGATTTTTTGATGTACCTGAATCAATCCAAGATGGTAATCCTGTTTCAGGAGAAGATGGAGATTTTATTTTTGGATCCGGCTATTTTCCATTAAGGGCAGGCCAAACAGAGCGTTTTTCAATTGCACTTATATATGGTCAAAATAAAACTGATTTAGATCGTAATAAGGAAGTTGTCCAAGAAATCTATGATAATGATTATCAGTTTACTCCACCTCCATCTAAGCCAACATTAACGGCTTTGCCTGGGGATTCAAAGGTTACATTATATTGGGATAGAATTGCAGAAACAACCATTGATCCAGTTTTACGTAAATATGATTTTCAAGGTTATAAAATTTATAGAGCCACTGATCCAGACTTTAATGATGTGCGCAATATTACCAATGCTTATGGTATTATAGAAGATTATTCAGCTATTGCTCAATTTGATTTAGTTGATGATATTGATTCCTTGTTTTATCCAAGCTATGAATTATTTCAACAATCATCAGGTCTTTCATTTAATTTAGGGAGTAATACAGGCCTTGTACATACGTATGTTGATTCTAATTTAATTAATGGTCGAACCTATTATTATGCTTTATCTGCATATGATGAAGGAGATCCTGATGAATATTATCCTGCAGAAAATACAAAATATATTACAATTCTTCCATCTGGAGAAATTTTAACTGATAAAAATACATTAGCTGTAACACCTACAGTATACGCTCAAGGAGTTGATGTCCAAGATATTGATATTACAAGTGTTGGAGAAGATTATGGGACAGGAAATATTGAATGTTTAATTGTTGATGAATCAAAAATAACTGGACATGATTATTTATTAGAATTTTATGATTTATCTACTGATAGCTTAGATAATAATTTTAATGGAGTTGTTGATACTAATGACATTGATGAGGTTATTCCCTCAATTACAACTTTGTATAGTATTAGAGATTTGGAAACAATTATTGTTGATTTTGAATTAGCTTCATATGATACATTGCCATTTAATTTTGATGAATCAAATTTGATATCAGATTCATTTGAGTTAAAGGATTATTTAGGCAACCTTATTGACACATCAGATTATTCCATTAACTTTATTAAAGGTGAACTTGATATTAATGACAATCTCTTACCTGGAACTTTTTCTGCACAATTCAACTATTATCCTATTTATAAGAGTCCATATATACAAGGAGCAAAATGGGATGATAGTTTATTAGATGATGACAATGCTGAAGATATAGATGATTATGATGGAACAAGTTTGTGGATTGAAGAGGTGAATGATGCTGAAGTTTTTGATGGATTAATGATTAATTTCGAAAATGATTGGGATGTTGAATATAAAAATTTATCATGGATTATTAATGGTTCTTTGTTGAATGAAGGAGATGTCTCATCTATTTTAGATGTTGATATGGGTACATTAAGTTTTGCTGGTTATGTAGCGAATGAATCTCCAAATGATTACATGATTGTATTTAGTGATAATGACTCTTTTGGACAAGATTTCTCATCAGGTAATTCAACTAATTTTAAAATATTTGATATAACAAATGATAAGGAAGTTGAATTTATTTTTCTTGAACAAAATACAATTGATGGTAAAGTGAGCCATCTAGACAGATTGTATCTTTTTGAAGATTATCCTTTAAATGACAATTTATACACATGGAATATAGGATTCTCATATTTTCCAAGTCAAATTGACATTGAGCCTATTATTGAATTTGGTGATGGAGATACATTATTCTTATATACATCAAAACCATTTAGATCAGGTGATCAGTATTTACTAGAAACAAATATTCCAGATGTCAATTCTCAAAATCAGAATATTGATTTATTAAATATTAAAGTTGTTCCTAATCCTTATTATGCTGTTTCTATTTTAGAAGCAGATCTCCCTCCGGGAGTATCTAGTGGAAGGGGTGAAAGAAAAGTAGAGTTTATAAATGTCCCTTCAGATGCTGTGATTAAAATTTTTAATATGCGCGGACAGCATATTAATACATTATACCATGATGGAAATATTTATGATGGCTCAGTGAGTTGGAATTTAAGAACTAAGTATAATATGGATATTGCATATGGTGTTTATCTTTATGTTGTAAAATCACAGCATGGTGTTAAAAAAGGAAAGATTGCAATTATTAAATGATGAAGAAAATAGTATATATTATTTTATTAACTTGTTTGTTCTCAGAATCTCAAAATTTAGGACGAACGTCAGCAGTTTTTTTAGGTAACGGAGTTGGAGCTAGAGCAATGGCTATGGGTGGAGCATTTACAGCTATGACTAATGATCCTAGTACATTTTATTGGAATCCTGGTGCGATCTGTGCTATTAAAAACAATCAATTTCAGATATCTAATGTTGGATGGTTTTTTGATACGCGATCGATTTCTGGATCTTACATATATAAATTAGATGATTATAGTGCTGTTGCAGCGAATATGTTATATTTAGATATAGGGGAAGAAGAAAATACTGATGTGCTTAATCAAAATGGTACTGGAACATATTTTTCAGCATATGATTTTTCTGCAGGATTGTATTATAGTAGACAGCTAACGAATCGATTTTCATTTGGTTTGGGCGGGAAAATGATTAGACAGGTAATTTCTGTGTATTCAGCTTCTTCGGCAGCAATTGATTTAGGCCTATTGTACCAAGCAGATGATAATTTGAGATTAGGAGTCAGTATCTCAAATATTGGTTTTGATATGAAGCTTCAGGGAGATGGTGGTGATGCAGATTGTAATTCTAATAATGATTGTTCCTATGATACACGAGAATATCCTCTGCCTGTTTTTTATAGAGTTGGGATTGCTAAAGATTTTCAGTTAAGTCAATCATTAGTAACAACAGCATCTTTAGATTGGGTTATTCCAAGCGATGATGTCGAACATCTTAATCTTGGTTTCGAACTTGATTATAAAAATAAATTTTTCTTAAGATGTGGTTATCGGCAAATTGGGAAAAATGATTCAGAAGAAGGTTTGACATTTGGTTTTGGAGGGAATATATTTATCATTGGTAAGGAAATTGGTATTAATTATACATATCAAGAATTTGGTGAATTAGAAGGATATGTGCAATATTTTGAATTTATTTTTAACTTATAGTATGCGTTTTTTAGAAAAATATATATTATTAGTTTTTTGTTCCTTTGTGTATTCAGTATCTGTAACATTTAATGTTGATATGCAAGAGCAGTATTTAAATGGTGGTTCTGTATATTTAGCAGGGGCAGATAGTCTGACTTTAAGTTCATTTGGTTCTATTGATACTATGCAAGTTGATCCTTGGGACCCATCAGGTGTCATTATGCTAGATGATGATTTGGATGGTGTCTTTTCTGCAACTGTTGAGCTCGATTCAAATACAGTCTATCTATATAAATATTTAAATGGAAATCAATATGAACTTGCAGGGGAATCTGATAGATTGTTTGCAACAACATTAAATGATACTGTTATAAATATTGAATGTTTTAATCGTATTGGTGTTTCTTGTGATGATATTGATAATAGTTTAGTTGAAACAATATTTTCAGTTGATATGCAGCAAATCACAGAGCTTGATAGTATTGTTGGTTTATTAGGGGTGAATGATTTGTTCACTAATTTTGGATATATGAATGATTCATTATTGACGCCTATTGCTCCTTATGATCCCTCTGCACTTAGCTTAATTGATTCCAATGGAGATGATGTTTATTCTGTTTCAATTTTTCTTGAACCAGGAGTTCAGTATCAATATAAATTCATCAATGGTAATGATTGGGGTGGAGTAGAGCAAACAGATCGTTCTATTGTTGTTCCTCCAGTTAGCGGAATGTATGTAAATGAAGTATGTTTTAATTTATCAGAAGATTGCCCTGATTTTACAACATCTGTTAATCAATTAACATTTAAAACAAATGTATCTAATGCTATTATAGATAATGGATTTAGTTTAGGAGATACACTTGTTGTTCGTTGGGGATATGGTGAAACACAACCTTTTGAAAAGGAAGACACATTACAATTAATGCCTTTCTCATATAATTATAAAGTAGATGTTGACAGTGTATTAATTTCTGAAGAAGATGGTTTGTATTATCAGTATTATAAAATTTTAAATGGTCAAAATTATAGAGAAATTTTCTTTAATTTTCAGTATTCAGGTGATGATGTTGTTTTAGCTGAGCGTCGCTATTTCCCCCTAGATAGTTTAAATAGTTATTCTGAGATTATGATTGAAGATAATCTTGATTCCAATGTAGACCCAAGAAGAATGCCTCTATTTTTAAATACAGATCCTATAGGTGAAGAAATAGAGGTTACATGGACAATTGATATGAGGCCAGCCTATTATCAAATTTTAGCAGGTGATACTTTAGTTGATATCCAAGGTACATATGATGTGTATGATGTTGATTCACTATATACATGGGGTGTCTGGATGAATGGACCTGCATCCTCACCTGCAAATGGTCAAACATGGACGCAGTGGGGATTAACCCTTCAAGGTACAACAGCAAAAAAAATGTGGGATGATGGTACGCATGGAGATGCTGTTGCAGGAGACCATATTTATACATTGATGTTGAATTATGACGCTGATGCTCAGGTTGGACAAGAATGTAAGTTTGGAATTAAAGGTGGTGATAATGAATCTTCTTATGGTCTGAATCATTATGAAAATATTAATGTTGCAGATCCTAATATTCATGTTTATTGGGGTTCTATCAATCCTTTATTTTATAATGCTTGGGATTTTGATTTAAATGAACCTGTTGGTGATTTTTCTTGTAGTATGATGGATTTGAATAATGATGGCGTCATTAATGTTATTGATATTATTGCAGTTGTTAATATTATTATTAGTGGATCCCCTCCAAGCCAAGATGAATTATGCGCAGCAGATACTAATAGCGATGGTGTTATTAATGTTATTGATATTATTAGTATTGTTAATACGATTATAAACTAATATTTCCTGAATTACTCATCTAATTTAATATTCCCAAAATTTATCATTGCATATTTGGTTTCTCAATACTAAATTGAATTACTAACCTTGTGCAAAATAATATATTTTTAGGTAAGATTTTTTAAACATTAACAACAAAATGCTTAATAGGAGGAGTATTATGTTACATTCAATTCGTGTTTTAATAATTACAACAATAGTTTCAACATTTGCATTTTCATTATCATCCAATGATATTGCTTTCACTGCATATAATGGAGATGGTAATGATGATTTCGCATTTGTGACTTTTGTTGATATCCCATCGGGTACAACAATATGGTTCACTGATAATGAGTGGACAGGTGATACATTTAATAATCTTAATGAGGGTGAAATAGCATGGACCTCACCAAGTGAAGGTGTCGCTGCTGGAACAGTAGTCGTTGTTAGCTCATGCTCTAATAATAATGTTACAGTATCAGTGGGATCAGTTGTTTCTGATGGCAATATGAATTTAGGTGCATCAAATGAACAATTGTGGGCTTTATTAGATGAGCCTGTAGCCTGTATAGACGATGACGATGATAATGTTTGTGATAACCCTATGGATTCACCAACATTTTTAGCGTGCTTTGCAAGCGACTTTGATACAAATGATAATGTCGCTACTGGTACTGGATTAGTTTTAGGAACTGATATAATGGACTTAACTGGATCTGATGATGATTTAGATGGTTATCAATATGTTGGCTCAAGAACAGCTACTAATTGGAGTGATTTTTTACCCTTGCTTGTAGATTATTCAAATTGGGAATCAGAATCTAGTGATGGAACCCTCTTATTACCATTTGATGAAACTTCTTTTACATCAGATAGTGATGATGGTCCAAATACTTGTGATGATACTACTGCTTGCAATAATGGTGCTATAGGAGACTGTGAATATTTAAATGTAGGTTGGGGAAATCTTCAATGGCCTTATTCTACAACAGTAGATGCAGAATCTGATTCAGAAACTATATATGGACGAGTTTATGTTGATGGAGTAACTGGTAGTGGAACTAGTACTGATAATGGAGTAGTAGCTGAACTTGGATATGGAACAGATGGCTCAACAGCTGATGATACATGGACATGGGTTTCTGCTTCTGCAGATGGCACAGTAGATGGAAATAATGATCAAGTTTCTGCTAAATTAAATATAGCTGATGCTGGTACTTATAGCTATACTTATAGATATCGTTATAATAGCAGTTGCTGGTACTATGCAAATGAAGTTGGAACTGTAACTGTAAATGCACTTACAACATATGATGTGACATTCAATGTAAATCTATCATATGAGACAGTTGATTCTGATCCTTCTG
>CETH01084942.1_pt1 | contig 10317 bp, 6 predicted proteins | sample 361461 | NCBI WGS metagenome assembly CETH01 (sample SAMEA2622695, study PRJEB7988) | marine metagenome | isolation source: saline water (ENVO:00002010), including
CTCCGCCGGAGAGGGGTTCTCCTGCACCCCTTATCTTGGAGAAGTTGGAACCGGTTCCCGAGCCGTACTTGAAGAGGAGAGCCTCTCTGTTCCAGAGGCCCATGATTGAGTCCTTACCGCCCACCAATGAGTCTCCGACAGATTGGATGAAGCAGGCGTGCGGCTGGGGGTGCTCATATGCGTTGGACGAGTACTCCAGCTTCCCTGTGATCGGGTCGATGTAGGTGTGGCCTTGCGCCGGCCCTTCTATTCCATAGGCCCAGTGAAGTCCAGTGTTGAACCACTGGGGGCTGTTTGGGGCGGACCTCTGGCTTGCGACGATATAGCACATCTCGTCGAAGTAGGCTCTTGCGTCGGCCTCGCTTGCGAAGTAGCCGTGCTTCCATCCCCAGTAGGTCCACGTTCCGGCGAGACGCCTGAAAAGCTCCCGGCCGTCCCTCTCGCCTCCGAATCTCTCGTCTAGTTCTAGGAGGTCCAATTTCTCCGTATCCGGCTCACTTCTCTGAAGCCACACCGGAACTCCCTCCTCCGGCACCTTCCTCAAGTGGGTGGGAACTCCGGCCTTGCGGAGATACTTCTGAGCGAGGACCTTGCCAGGTACGCCCGCAAACCCCGAGGGTAGTTTCACCCCCAGAATCGTGTCAGCCATGGATCCATCTGGGTTGCGTATCTCCGCATCCATCTCTATCCAATCGAAGCTCTCGAAGGGGTCCTTTCCGGAGGATGTGAATCGGCGCTCGACGACCATTCCGGATTCCGCGTCTGAGCTCTCGGCGGTGTCCTTCATTTTCGGTTGCATTCGATATCGCCTCCCTTCCGTTTGCGTGTCCCCTCACACGTCCGAGCGCACAAGGGATTCCGTCTTCTTGATGGGGGGTTCTTAATGCTAGAGGAAGATGTGAATATTTACGCTTGAAAAAACGTAATTATTTGCATCGCACAATTACTGAATTTGTGATATTTCTAATCGGTCATTTCCAACGTCCAATCGAGGGTTGCCCCCGACCTTGTGATCATTATTCCGACGCTGCAGAACTTCTCATGGCTGCTCTCGATTAGCCTCCTCACTAGTTTTTCCGGGACATCTCCCCTGACAATGTAATTCATGTTGACTGAAGTGAAAACCTTCGGCTTGTCCTCAGCTCTCTGGGCTTCGATTTCCACTGTCACGAAATCGACATTGTCCTTCCTATCTTTGAGGCCGTCTACGACATCGATGAGCGAGCAGGCCGCATGTGCGTGCAACACCATCTCCATCGGGCTGGGTGTTGTTTCCCCGTATATGCCAAACACCTTGCCTTGAGAGGTTGTTCCGACGTAGCCGCCGTCACCTGTCCACTTCACCTCGCCCTCCATGGGTCGCCCACCAAAGGCATCAGCCTTCAAGGGTTGGCTTCATCAATGTCATGCGGGTCGGCTGTCTGAGAGACATGACCGACGGTTCGCCAATCACGCTATCAGACGGAGGGCTGGACGTGCCTGACAGGCCTATCATCCACTACATCGAGGGAGATGGGATTGGGATCGACATCACCCCCGTCATGATTGACGTCGTCAATAGCTCGGTTGAGCTGGCTTATGGCGGCTCCAGAACCATTGAGTGGAGAGAGGTGCTTGCAGGGCAAAAGGCGTTCGATAGCACGGGAGAGTGGCTTCCTGAGGAGACCCTGGAGGCCATGAGGTCCGGCTTGGTCTCCATCAAGGGGCCTTTGACTACCCCAGTAGGTGGGGGGATACGCAGTCTCAACGTCGCTCTCAGGCAGAAGCTCGACTTGTTCGCTTGTGTGCGCCCGGTACGTTGGTACGCAGGGACTCCGAGCCCGGTTAGAGACCCGGGTGCGGTTGACATGATCATCTTCCGTGAGAACAGCGAGGACGTCTACGCTGGAATTGAGTGGGAGGCTGGGTCTGCTGAGGTGGCGAAGGTAATCGAGTTCTTGCAGGGGGAGATGGGGGTCGAGAAGATTCGTTTCCCTGAGACCAGCGGAATAGGTATCAAGCCGATTTCGAGCGAGGGCACTGCGAGGATTGTCCGTGCCGCGATTAGGTACGCGATCGATAACGACAAGGACAGCGTAACTCTGGTCCACAAGGGGAACATCATGAAATTCACAGAGGGCGGTTTCCGTGATTGGGGTTACCAGTTGGCCCAAGATGAGTTCGGGGCCGAGTTGCTTGACGGTGGGCCGTGGTGCACTATGACCAACCCTAAGACGGGGACGAAAATCACGATCAAGGACGTAATCGCTGATGCTATGCTTCAGCAGGTTCTGACTAGGCCACGCGAGTATGGCGTTCTTACTACAATGAACCTCAATGGGGATTACATCTCAGACGCTCTTGCAGCCCAAGTCGGCGGAATCGGTATCGCCCCAGGGGCCAACATAAACTACGACACCGGAATAGCGATTTTCGAGGCTACGCATGGAACCGCTCCCAAGTACACGGGACAAGACAAGGTGAATCCGGGAAGTCTAATCCTCAGTGCCGAGATGATGCTTAGGCACATGGGTTGGGCCGAGGCGGCGGATCTGATTGTCAAGGGGATGGAAGGCGCCATCAGTGCGCAGACCGTAACTTACGACTTCGAGAGGCTGATGGACGGAGCCACACTGCTGAAGTGTTCAGAATTCGGGCGGGCGATAGTCGACCACATGTGAAGTGAAACTGATGGATGATAAACTCGCAGAGGTGCGGGCTCGTCTCCTGAAGCTATCCGAAGCCGCTGAGGCAGATGGGGAGCCACTTCGTTGGTTCGAGGAGCTTTATGTTGGTGCAAATAGGGACTCGGATGAGATTCCTTGGGCCAGAATGGAGCCTCATCCCAAGATGGTGGAGTGGGTTGCAGCACGCCCCTCCGTGAAGGGGAGGGCTTTGGTTGTGGGGTGTGGATTGGGGGACGATGCGGAGTGGCTATCCGAAGCCGGATTCGAAGTGACAGCCTTTGACATTTCACAGTCATCGATTAATTGGTGCTCTGAAAGATTCCCTGAGTCTTCTGTAGAATACCTAGCAGCGGACTTGCTGGCCCCTCCTGAAGAGTGGTTGGAGGGCTTCGATCTAGTCGTTGAGATCCACATCTTACAGGCCATCCCGGAGAAAATTCGCGACCAAGCTGCGGTGCAGCTCAGGAGTTTCCTGAACAACTCTGGCCACGTGCTATGCATTGGCAGATTGTTAGGAGGGGGTTTTCCCGGGGACCCCCCTCCTCCCTGGCCACTATCCAGAACGTGGTTGGAAGGGGCGTTTAGGGGCTTGAGGCTTGGCAGTTTCAGCCATTTCGTAAATGAAGATGCTCCGGAGATTGATCGTTACGTGGCTAGCTGGAGTATCGCAAAGGCTTGAATCGGGAGTCGGGGAGCGGGGCTCATGAGCGGGGTTCTGCGGTGGGCCAAGATTCTGTCGGGGTGTTCTTTCCTGCTCCTGCTGATTGCCGTGATGTCGGCAAGCAACGCCCTCGATGACGCCGAGCCGTACCTTGACCCAGAGCAGTTTAACGTGGCCTCTGTGGAAGCGGGGGCTGGTTCTCCAGTGGAGCTGTCCAACGACAGGTACTACCTGGCCCTGAGGGTGGCGGAGGGAGGGGAGGATGTCCCTGTGGAGCTCAGACTGACTGACCCGGAAGGGAACGATTGCCCGTGGGAGGAGCCCGGAGCGCTGAGCATAGATCGTCAGGTCTCTCCGGACAGTCCGGTGTATCGCACCGTCAGGGTGTTCCTGCCCGAGGTTTCGGGGACGTACACCTTGCACAACGATGCCGGTGATGGGAGTGTCTGGATAGTGGATGACTACGCCGCGCAGTCTGAGATGCTCGGGAGTCCGTCCGTGCTCCTCATGATGTTCGGGTGCTGCTTCGGCATTCCTTTCGGGGTCGTCGCACTGGTCCTAGCGATAGTGGGGTGGTCCAGGCCCAAGGGGGATAAGGTGGAAGTTTCAGCTCAGGTTCGGATAATGACGACTGAGGAGGTTTTCGAGCAGCACAACGGGGGAGCACCAGCGGGAGGGGGGGTCCCTGGCCCGTGGAAGGGCCCCGAAACCAGTACCGCTGCCGAAGAAGTGGTGGAGGAAGAGCCGGGCCCACAATCTTGGGAGAATTGGGACAACGGCTGATCTATTCCCTGCCCCTTCCCAAGAGGGAGCGGGCGATTGGCGTTATGACCAGTAATGCCCCCACTACGTTGAGCGGGGGGACTAGCGAATCTAGGGTGTCCCTCTGATCCTTCGCGTCCTGGCACTGTCCCTCGTCAGCACCCACGGCCTGCCCAATGGTTCCGACTGTGTCATCACAATCCTCGGCTATCTTCTCGTCGTAGTACGACACCACTACAGAGGCGCCCAATGCAGCCAGAAGAATTAGTGCTCCGAAAATCACTGATGCTGTCTTCAGAACGGTCGTCGCGGTTCCCATGGAGCTTTCATCATACCGTATGCTATTATTCTATGCTCAGGTTGGGTTTTTAGATGGGGGTTTACTAGACAACTACGAGTTGGTAAGTGTGGTGGACTTTGAGGAGGCCATGTCAGTACTCGAAAATTCGACTAGGCGGCAGATTCTGAAGTACCTAGTAAAGGAGCCTCACTACCCCCTTCAGCTATCCGAGCTACTCGACGTGAGTCAGCAGGCTGTTGTGAAGCACCTGAGGGTGCTTGAGGAGTCAGGATTCGTCGAGAGTGAAAAAATTCCTTCCGAGAGGGGAGGGCCTCCTAGGAAGGTCTACACAGTAAACCAGTCATTCTCCCTTCGGCTTGACCTTGGTCCTGATCTATTCAGAGCAGAGCACCGTACTATGCCTCGCGGGGGCCCGCTGAGGCTGTCCAACAAGCTACCTGATGACTTGGATGAGATAGTGGGGCAATTGGGAACGAGGAGGAGGCTGCCCATGGCAGAGGCCATACAGATCCTAGCTGAGCTGGATGCCAGCCTCGAGAGGATAGATGAGCGTCGTGACGCGGTGATTGCCCTGCACCAGCACGTCATGAGCAAGGTTACCCCTAGTGTGAATGAGGGCCTTGGCAGCTACGAGGAGCGTCTTCTGGCCCATTCGCTAATGGCTCAGCCAAGGAGGCCCCTGGATCTGGACATTTTCGCCCAGTCCATGAGGATGCAATCGAATGACGCCGAGGAGATGATGCACTCTTTGAGGGAGCGTCTACTCAGGGACTTCGCCTCGGAGAGGGGTAGCCTAGTAGCAGCGAACCGTAGCACACCTCTTCCCTGGTGGATGGCCAAGTGAGGCGCCTAGAAGCGAAGGTCGTCATCGCTCATATTGGCCATCAGGCTACTCTTCTCGCGGTACCGCTGTAGAGCCTCCATCCTCCTTCCATACATGACTACTCCAACTATCCCGAAGAGAGCGAACGTCGCTATCACTATAATTCCGGGAACAGAGTACTGTACGATAACCTCAACTCCAACGTCTAGGAATCCTAGGTTGGACCCCATCTTGCCATCTTCTACGGCCATGACGTTGTTGTCCTCGTTTGTCTCAACGATGATGTTGTCTGGATCCACCACGACCACCACGTCGTGGGTTCCTGCCTCGACCATGTAGAGGAGCGTGATGGTTGGTGGGTCCTCGTCGTCAAGATTGGGCATTATTGCCTCGATTACCTGCCTGTAGACTATGTTCTCCTCCTTGCATCCCTCGTCCTCTATGTTCTTTTCTGACTGGCCTGCGCATAGGACGATGTTGACGTCCGTCGCGTGCGCGTTACCTATGTTCCTGACCTGGACGTTTACAGAAAGCATGTCACCGACATCTCCCTTCTGCACCTCTGCTCTAGCCGTCATGACCTCTAGGTCCGGGGCCCTGAGCCTGAGTTCGATTATCTGCTCGTTGGTGTCGCAATTTGGACGATAGTTGTCAGGTAGTCCGTCTCCGTTCATGTCGATTGTGCAAGAGTCGTCCCAAATCGGTGTCTCGTCATGGTCTCCGCCGGCCTCCGCCGAACCGTGTGAAGAGAGGACCTTGATCCCAATCTCCCTGTTTGCCAGGGCGGCCTCTGGGTGAATCTCTATGATTACCACGATATTGAGCGTCGAATATGCCTCCATCATGGGAAGAGTCAGTACCTCAGCGGCTGACTTGTAGCAGGGCACGTTGGGTATCGGATCGTTGAGGGTCTCCTGGACACCACACGGAACCTCGGTGGGGAACTCCGATTCGAAGTCCTCCAGTATAGCGAACCTGATCTGCCAGTTCTCGAGGGCGTTGAGGCCCGCTTGCTCGTCCCAGCCAGCGCCATCCTGAGTGTGGTTGTGCAAGGTTGGCTGGTCCGGTACGTTTCCAAAGTTGGTGACGTTCATCAGGAACCTTACGGTCCTCCCTGGGGCGGTTGTCTTGATCTTGCTCTCCACCGCGGGGTCCAGCACAATCCTCATGTCGTGGAACTCCACTATCTCTATCTGGAGAGTTACTACGTCTCGTATCCTAGTGCCCTCGTAAGCTTCCTCGCTCAGAACCTGTAGGACCATGGTGTACTGGCCTGCGAGGGTCTTCTCAGGTACATTTACGACAATTGGTATTGTTTGGGATTCGTCTCTGTCAAGCTCCTCGAATAGTATCCTCGGTATGTAGACATCCCACACATGCGAGGCCCCAAATGAGTCGGTAATCGACTGTATCGTGATATCGTATCTGTCTGGGCCGTTTCCTATATTTTCGATAGTTGTAGGCATCTCGTACTCCTGCCCGGGATGGAGGGACAAGATGGTCTCTGGAACAGATGACTCTAGGTCGTAGACTTGCTTCACGTTGGTAACCAAAACCACCGTGTCCCTGACTTGCGGAGCCCCGTCAAGGTGGGCTCTTACGGTGACAGCCTCCCCGAGGCCCGCAGTGGCATTATAGGGTGCGCACATCATTGCAGTGACAGTGTAGGGGGTGTCGACGGGGGACCAGTACCTCGGTGCATTGTCCGCTATACCATTCCCTCCAGGCGCATTTTCGAAATCTAGATCTACGACCCAGTTATCGTACCTCCATGTCGTCTCTGAAATGTCAGATGGCCTTTCGTCTGGCCCTCCCGGGGTTGTGAAAACCAAGTGTCCTGGGGTGAAGTGCTTTGTTACTTCAATGTCAAAGGAGGAGCATTCGCCTGGCAGTACATGTTCGGTAGTGTCTCCAAGATTGAAAACGATGTTGCCCGTTGTCTTAACCGAGACGTTGATCCAGAGCTCGAGTACGTCGAAGGTTCCTCTGTCGATGGACAATACCGGTTCACCGGTCGACCACCCCTTGAGGTATATGACGAAGGTTCCCGGTTCTTGTGATGTAGGGACGCTGACCTGCAGGTTCCTAGTCACAGACTGGCCCGGGTCCAATGATAACGAGGTGGGGAAGATGATTCCCCAACCAAACGGTAACGCCCATTCGGTTTGGCCCTCCAATGTCGCCGGATCATAGAATGCGAACGTATCGTATACGTTGCCCGTATTGGTGACTGAAATTGAGAAGACTGCGTTCTGTCCTTGCTCTACGTCGGCCTGGTAGTGGCTGGTGTCAAGCTCTATGCCATGGACCACATCCATCAGAGTCAGGGTGATTTGTTCGTCTCTGATCGCAGGGTCCTTGTTGGATAGCGCGGAAATTACGATAGTTGCCAGTTCGTCCTCATTGGCCTGGTAAATCGTGGGCGCCCTCACTCTCATGTATATCGGAACGAGTTCCCCTCCTTGGAGGAAAATGGGGGTTGATGGGAAAATTGGGGTGTGGTTAGTGGAAAAGAACAAGGTCGCACTCCAGTTGTTTGGAACCCCCTCCATGGAAACGAAGAAGGTGTCAGAAACAAGCTCTACTGGACCGGGGGTGGGGTTTGAGATGGACATGTTGAACATGGTCTGGCCGCTTGGTTCAATGGTGTGATAATATGTCTCGGTCTCCCCTAGGGCAACCTCGACCAATCCGGTTAGGATGTGGACGTAGCAAAGCGTGTACCTTCCGCCATTGTTGGTGTCTGCGCATTTGTAGTTGTCAGACCACGCGACGTGCGCGCCGCTTCCTAGGTCGTTGGCAAAGGCTGGGGGCTGACCCAGATCTGGTGTCGCGGGAGAGTTAGGGCCTAGCTTGTCTGATTGCCACTCAGTTACTGGGATCCTCTCCCATGGGTCCAGCACCGAGGAGGCGATTGAGTTCATGGGGAATCCATTCGGATGTGAGTCACGTGTGTGGTTGAGTCTGGCGTACATGACCGTCTCACCTTGGGACTCATTGCCATTGTCGAGCCATGTTAGGTGGACGTTGTCAAATGAGTCGGTGAGGATTGCGGGCATGTGGGAGTTGGCTCCGAACGGCCTTTGTGTGGTGATTCCCTCAGGACCCTCGACTGTCGAGATAGCTGCGTCTGCGATCTGCTTTATTCCGTAGGCTGGAAGGCCCTCTGGGACGCCGTCCCATTCCTGGGCCCCCCTTAGCCTGAGCCTGGTGTAATAGACCTCGTAGTTTACGTCTATATCGAAACCGTATGCTCTTCCATCCATCCAAGAAACGTGTGTGTTCCCTGAAGTATCGACAGCAATGGCAGGGTGGAGGCTGAAGGCGTCGTTCAGTGTAATCCTAGTGTCATTGACCACTACCAGGTGCCCATAGCCCTGGTAATCCAAGGAAGGTCCGATGTCCTGGATATACCTGTCAGCGGTGTTGTCGACTTCCGTTCCAGAGTCGCCCTTGGTCCAACCTGGCCATGGGTTTTCCAGGAGTGCTCTGGGGTCCAAGACGGACATGAAAATCTCCCTGGAGTTGTTAGTGGCAAGATACACCAATGCCTCAACCATCAGCTGAAGCTCTGCGGAGTTCTGAGATGAGGTTGGGAAACTGTACATCTGACCTCCTGCGTGGGTTAGCCTAGTGGTAGACCCGGGGCAGGACCTAGCGTTTAGGCTGACGAATCCGTTGGGGCATGCTGCTAGGTCCATCATGTGGGAGCCTACGTCCGAAGATGCTGAGCCGAAACCTGCTGCGACTAGCGGGACAGGGATGACGCCCGCCCTTACGCAGGAGTCGTGGGCCTCGTTGATGCTCTGGGTATCGTCTGCCTGTTGGGCTGGGTCTCCTCCATACGGCCCCTCGTCAGAAATTGGTATGACTATCTTAGTGGCGTTGGGGTTCCACTTGTGATCTAGGGTGGTTGGGGGGTTGCCTGGCACTTGACCAGCGTTGTCATACCAGGATAGGCAGGCCCATGTGGATGCCGGTCCCCAGAACTCACTGTAGTAACCTCCGTCCTGGGGGAGGTTTACTGCGCCATTGTTGTACACGACCTCAGTGAGGTACCTGATTCCTCCGGAGTCGTCGCCTGGGGATTGTCCAAGAGGAGTCGTCCTAGGCCCCTGGCTTCCGGAGCCACCCGTCTGGTATGCATTGGCGCAGTTGCCTGACTGGGAAGCGCTGGGCCAGTTGCCACTGAGCGCATATAGTGTCTCGTAGACGGTCATGTTAGCCCTAACTAGCATTGGCTTGAGTCCTTCGAAGTAGCCTCCACTAGCGAAGTAGCCGCCATAGAATACCGCACACATGTCCGCCCATTCTGCGTTCATTGAGCCAGAAGTATCAATCGGAGCTACCATCTCCACCTTACCGCCCCTAGTATCGTCCCATACTACCTGAACGAAATCATCCAAGTCTACTGCGACGTCGGGGTGGCCCTTGTGGCCGATGATTGGAGTTAGAAGGGTTTCATCTATGGCTACGATGGCCGTTCTCGCTGGAACGTCTATCTCCAGCATCTTGTAGTATATCTGTGGCTGTTGGTAAAACATGTCAAGGGGTTCGTATGAATCCTGCCAAACTATGTGGGCGTCGTTCTCAGAGTCAACGTCGATAGCTGGCCAGTCCCTATTCTGCTGATGCAGGGATACCTCGAAATCCCCCACTATCGAGATAGCCGCGTCGGTGGTCTGGTCCCCGCTTTGATCGTCGAGGGAGGGGTCCAGGAGTGTGTACATGATGGCCCACTGGCCTGACTTGTCAGTCCATGTGACGTGTACCATGTCTGCGTGATCTACTCTGATATCTGGATGCCATGCCCTGTGGGCGCCTGGATCTGAGATCTGTGTATCATCGATTAGCACTTCGCCTCTCGCGTCTAGCATCTTGTAGTACAGGTGCTGTGTGTTTCTGCTCCACACGAAGTGGGTGTTACCTAGGGAGTCGGCGTCCACGGCGACCATCCTATCATTGAATGTTCCACCGGGGGTGACTTCGATCGCGTCAGTCATCACTATCTCGCTCGCTGTAACGGCGGGAGTACCCAACCCCACGAACGTGCTTAGGACCATCAGTAGTACCATTGTTATGCTGCTTCTCGACTTTGCTCTGT
>CETH01099537.1_pt1 | contig 10316 bp, 7 predicted proteins | sample 361461 | NCBI WGS metagenome assembly CETH01 (sample SAMEA2622695, study PRJEB7988) | marine metagenome | isolation source: saline water (ENVO:00002010), including
CTCTTTATCACCAAATACGTCTGGTCTCTCGACTGGAGTTATAGTGTTGTTTTCCCAAACTCCCTGCAAATCCGGATGTCCATCTATCGTTCTTGGTACTTCATAATCACCGACGTTTTGCGCGCTGACTTGCGACATAAGGACAGTTAGTGTCGCAGCGCCGAGTTTTTTGAATAATTTGTCCATTGATTGGCACCTATTAATTTGCTCAGGTTATGTAGCAGAAATCTTAATTCTCTCCTATCAATAAGAGTACAGTACTATTTACCGGTTTTATATTTATTTTTTCTGCGCCCATAATGTAATACACTCCTTAGTATATCAACCTCTAACTTTTAAAAATTTAATAAAAAACAGGAATATAGATCCGATGAAATTAATTTTGAGATTTTCCGCTTTAGTGCTTGCGTCCCTGTTAGCAGTAATTCCTTCGGTTAACGCGGATAAATGGCCTACAGAACCTCCCGCAGAGGCACCCGCGGATTGGGGGCCGGTTTCGGCAAATTTTGAGGAAATTGATTATCCCTATCCAGTACGTTTCTTGAAGCTGAGGCGTTTTGATCAAGATATGAATATGGCGTATATGGATATCGAACCGACTGGAAGATCTAATGGTCAAATCATCTTTTGGCAGCATGGTATGAATTTTTATTCCGAGGCTTACACGCCCACACTTCGTGCTCTTGCTGCAGAAGGTTTTCGAGTTTTGGCGGTAGATAGAATAGGTTATGGAAAGTCTTCAAAGCCCGTAATTCCTTATAATTTCAACTTTGTTGCCTCGAATATGAAAGCCTTATTGGACGAATTGGGTATCGATAAGGTGGCAATTGTCGGACACTCGATGGGCGGGATGGTAGTGAGCAGATTCGCGATGCTCTATCCAGAAGTAACGACTCATGTCGCGATGGTCAATCAAATTGGATTAACCGATCAACGACAAAGTAGACCTTGGAGCGATCCTTATGGAGCCGAGCTTGTTCCAGCAACATATCGAGGGATACTTGCGGGACACCGCCGTTACTTCCCAGAGGCCTGGCCGCCCGCGCATTTAGAGTTTGTGAGAAGGCAATATGGCCAGACACTCAGCGGCGAATGGCCTCGACTGACAATGGTTAGGCGTCTTCAAGGAGGTATGCTCTACAATGACCCTGTGGTTTATGACTGGCAGCATATCACTACTAAAGCCTTGGTAATTGGAGGAGAGGAGGACGGATTAGTACCAGATTTTCCTCCATTAGCGGAAAACGTGGCTAACGAGTTGCAGAATTCAGCTTTGTTGCTATATCCGGGAATCGGCCATGCCCCTCAGATTGAGATCCCAGATAAGTTTCATTCAGACCTAATTCGGTTTTTGAAATCGGACCCAAATCAGCCTGCGCGTGATTGGCGTTGATAGAGAAATAGTAATAATAAGTTGAGACACAATTTAAAGGAGTCCCTCATGAATGTCCGTGCGAGAACTTTTATAAGCCTACTAAGTTCGGCGTTTCTATTTTGGTCTGTCGGGTCGACAGCTCAGGTAACTCTTGGTACTGAAAATGGTGAATGGCGTTACATAGGTGGAACGATAGGCCACACGAGATACTCTCCTTTAGACCAAATTAATGCAAATAACTTTAACGATCTAGAACAGGCATGGATATGGCGTACTGACAATTTCGGCCCTAACGTTGACTATTTTTCGCGTTCAACACCGATCTATGTGGATGGTATCTTATACACAGTTGCTACCCCAAGACGGCAGGTTATAGCCATGGATCCTGCTACAGGTGAAACCTTATGGACGTTCAGGGAGCCCGAGACAATTCGTCATCAACGCTCGCCGCGGCAAGCGTATGGGAAAGGGGTTACCTACGGGGAAATCAACGGGAGGGGGGTGATTTATATCACGACCCCAGGATTCTTTTTATGGGCATTAGATGCAAAAACGGGTAGGCCTCTTGAAGATTGGGGCGGAGCATTCCCTGTCGGCGGATATCCTGACACCGGCGTTATCGATCTTATTCCTTACCTTGTCGATGACTGGGGGCCCTGGCAGGACTACCTGGTAGCGGGGGGTGAATATGACCCTAACTACGGTATTCCCAGAGAATTAGGTATGGTAACCGCGTCAGCGCCTCCAATTATTGTGAACGGGGTTTTGGTTGCCCTAGTTGGACACCAGCCCAGTTACGGTCAGACCCGGATTGAGAACGTGCCCGGCGACATCATGGGTTTCGATATGGCCACCGGAGAGAGGTTGTGGAAGTTTCATGTGATTCCTCGGCCAGGTGAGGTGGGTCATGAGACATGGCATAACGATGCCTGGCGTTTCTCAGGAGATATGTCGACTTGGGCGCCAGCTTCGGCAGATCCAGAACTAGGATTAGTGTATCTGGTCACTAATGCGTCTACTGTTCAAGCTTATGCCGGACATCGGCCGGGCGATAATTTGTTTGGCGGCAGCTTGTTGGCGATTGATGTTCAGACCGGCGAGAGGAAATGGCATTTCCAAATCCATCGCAGCGATCAATGGAATTATGATTTACCAACGCCTCCACTCCTCATGGATTTAAATGTTGCTGGACAGCAGATTCCGGCTGCGGTTCAGAATACGAAACAGGGCTTGGTGTTCGCTTTCAATCGTGAAACGGGCGAGCCTATTTGGCCAATCGAAGACAGACCAGTGATTCAGACTGAGGTGCCCGGCAACTATACAGCCTCGAGTCAGCCCTATCCTACTTGGCCGGAACCTGTTGACCGAATTGTATTTGATGGTATTACGGATGATTTTGTTATCGATTTTACACCGGAATTAAAAGAACAGGCCTTAACAATTTTAAATGGCTACAGGGTAGGCGGGTTATATGTTCCTCAATTACCTGATACCTATGAAGGCGAATTTATCAACAACATTGGATGTTTGGGAGGTGGGAATATAATCAATCACCCGCCTGCAGCTGATCCCACCAATGGTATGATGTTTAATTCTCATCGGCGTAATTGTTTTGCGCCGAATTTTATGAGGGCGACCAACGGCATCGATCGTGATAATCCTAACTATCCTGAGCCGGGCGCAGGGGGAGCGACACCAAATAGTACGCCTACCACAGGAAAAACGGTTGCTGCATGGTTACCAGGTGGTGGAAGACGGAGAGGAGGACTTCCTACTATTGACGGTCTTCCGATTTATAAGCGAATGAATAACCAACTTACTGCGTACCAGATGAATTCCGGAGAAAAGAGATGGTCTCTTCCTGTCGGTGAAACTCCCAAAGAGTATGAAAACCACCCATTACTGGAAGGGATTGATGTTCCCAACTCTGGAGGGACAGGCTGGTCAGTTCAGATGGTGGCTGGAGATTTATTAGTGCAGACGAGAGCTTTGAGCGAGGGTATGGCTCAGATTGAACCTGACGCTCCGCTTACATTAAATGCTCGAGATAAAATGACTGGTGAAATTGTTGGATCCGTGCCTTTACCCGCTCCGGGACAGTACGGGATGATGACGTATATGCATCGGGGTAAGCAGTACATTGTTGTTCAGATAGGCAGTTCACGAACGGATTATCCTGGAGCGCTTGTTGCTTATCGGCTTCCTGATTAATGACAGAACTCGAAAATAAACTAGGTGATGTTAGCTATGTTAATTAATCGTATGGCGATAATTTTTGTAATCGCGAGTGCGCTGTTTTTTAATAGTGCTCATATATTCGCCCAGGAATTCAATTCTGTTGAGCGATTTAAAACAGTAAGTGAAGCGGAGTTAATTAAGCCGGATGATCAAGACTGGCTCATTTGGAGAAGAACCTACGACGCACAAGGACATAGCCCCCTAGACCAAATTAATAAGCGTAACGTTGATGATTTGGCAGAGGCCTGGAGGGTTGAATTGGAGCAGGGTCCAAATATGGCGACCCCATTAGTCCATAACGGGGTGATGTTTCTCGCTAGTGCTCAAGATAGTGTTCTTGCTCTCGATGCAACTACAGGAGAGCAGCTGTGGGAATACAAACATCGTCCAACCGGATTTCCAAGTCCAAGGATCGGGATTGCACTTCATGGAGACAAAGTTATTGTTCCAACTCAAAATATGCAAGTTGTTGCGCTCAAGGTCACCACTGGCGAGTTGACATGGAAGCATGAGATTGAAACACCCCAGCATGAAGAGCCACTGAGATTACCGTATTCCCTTCGTGGTGCGCCAATGGTAGCTAACGGCGTGGTGCTGCAAGGTGTAACAGCGACAATGATTCCAGAGGGTGGATTCCTTGTCGGTCTTGACCTTGAAACAGGAGACGAGCTTTGGCGTTTTCACAGTATAGCTCGACCAGATGAGCCCGGCGGAAACACGTGGAACAACCTGGCCTTAGAGGATCGAAGCGGGGGATCAGTGTGGGTACCTGCCAGTTATGATCCTGAACTGGACTTGGCATACTATGGAACGGCTCCTACATATGACACTGCTCCACTTTTACATTCGCTCAATGAAGAAGGTGTCAGCAATGAAGCCTTGTACACAAATGCGACGATCGCATTGCGTCCAAGAACAGGGGAGCTCGCTTGGTTTTTTCAGCACATGCCAAATGATCAGTGGGATCTTGATTGGGTTTTTGAGAGGCAAATAGTTGAACTAGGAGATGGTGGAAACCCACGTAAAGTAGTTTTAACGGCTGGCAAAATGGCTCTTTTTGATGTGCTTGATGCAGCTACCGGTGAGTACCTTGATTCGTTTGATGTTGGTCTCCAGAATATTGTTACCTCTATTGATCCACATACAGGCGATAAGACTATTAACCCTAAAGCAATTCCCAATGCTGAAGACTCCAATCTTCTATGTCCCATGGCTAATTCCGGTCGGAATTGGCCCTCGGCTTCAATCAATCCTAAAACAAAGATGCTATATCTTCCTTTGTCTGAAATTTGCATGATGTTCGGACCGACGAGTGATACTCGGACCCTATTGTCTACTGGAGTTTCTATTGTTCCACAGCCAATGGTGAACAGTGATGGAAAATTTGGACGCGTACAAGCGATTAATCTTGAAACTGGAGAGATGGTATGGGATTTTCGAGAGGTCGTGCCGCCGGTTTCGGCCACCCTTTCTACAGCAGGTGGGGTTGTATTCGTCGGTACATTAGATAATAGATTTGTCGCTTTAGATGATAAAAACGGGGAAATTCTTTGGGAAGAGGAGCTCGGCGATATTCCAAATTCCTTCCCGATCAGTTATGGAGTGAATGGAAAACAATACGTAGCCATTGTCGTTGGCCAACCCAGCGTTTATCACGCAACCGTCCTAAAATCCTACATTGACCGATTCCTTGGAGATAAAAGCCCCCTTGCCGATTTGCCGCGAGGTGGTCCCGCACTAGTCGTGTATGCGCTGAGTTCAGATTAGGAAAAGCCTATCATCTGGGTACAAATTGCCTCTGAACAATGTGCTCTGGATCAGCGTCGATTCTGGGTACTAATTTTTGTGGGCGACCCGCTTGATTGTCTGTTCCGTATAAATTTCCGTCTTCATCAACACCCAAAGAATGCATCTCTATCCAAAAATCTGGTCCTTCCACAGGAAGGGGCCAAGTATATTCTCTAGACCCATCAAGATTGAATTGTACAATTTTGGGAGGATTCAAGTCCGTTACCCATGCGCTATCTTCGCTTACCCAAACATCTAGAGGCAAGCCTAAGTCTTCCCAGGTGGTGACATAGTTGTAAGATGGATATTCATCAGAATCATGTCGCTCTATTTGTTGAAAAACCTTGACGTTTCTTGCATCTCTATCTAAGGCATAAAGATGCTCATCGGGACCCATGGCCAAGCTATGAATCGAAGTGAATTGATGAGGTTCATCTCCTGGTTCACCAAACTCTGAATGGTAGGATCCATCTGCGTTTCGTACGACAATACGACGATTATTTCCAAGACCATCTGCAACCAAAAACTTGCCGTCTGGAAGAAAAGCTACATCTTGCGGCATATGGTAGTGGATCTCATCATTACCTGGGACGTTTTTCTCTCCAAGTGTCATCAGTAGGTGCTCGCCATCATTGGAAAATATGTAAATAATATGACCCGTCTCATCTATAACCCAAACTCTTTTTTCTGGATCATAGGGGCTCTGAGTCAGTCTGTGTGGTCCAGGACCATCCGTTCCGGTAAATAAGTGGTCCCACTGATCCCAGACTTCCTTAACATTACCATCGCTATCCACAATATAAATACAATTTCGCCAGATTCGACCTCTTCCCCTCAAAACATTCCACCCTAATGACCCAGCAAACGTCGTATATTCAGGGGGTAATGGGTCAGGTAGTTCGGTTTCTCCTCTTTGAAGAAAAAATATGCGATCGTTTGATTCAACGAAAACTGAAGAATTGCCGCCCCAAGTAAAGCCATCTCTTGCAAAGGGTTTCATCCATGTTTCTGTTGTAAAATCATAAGGACTCGGTCCAATTATACCGGTGTCCTGACCAAAAATCGTAAATGAAAAGCTAAGGAGCAAAGGATAAAATATTCTTAACATAATAATCGTCTTCCAATTCTGCGGCTATCCGTCGCTATAAGTGACCTAATAAAACCGCAAAGTATAAGTTTTGATTTATATTAAATGACAATTTAACATAGTTTATGCCAATTCGCCTCCTTCAGTTTGCTTTATTTGCGAGCCATTTTTCATTTATTTTGAGATCGATTATCATCCACTAATGTATTATTTTCGTGTCTTTGTATTATTGTGTGGTTTTACTCAAATTGTGCTTTCGCAGAACCAATCATTTGAAAACTGGGTTGAGGAACTGCGGAAAGAAGCGGTGTTGTTGGGTCTTTCAGAGCACACTCTTCTGGTGCTGGATGAGTTGGAGGCTCCCCTGGAGCGAGTCCTAGAATTAGATAACAGCCAACCAGAATTTGTACAAACTTTTTCCCGGTATTTATCGTTGCGGGTGACCCCAAACCAAATTAGGCGGGGTATTGATTTGATGCAAGAACACAGACTGCTCTTGGATGAGGTCAGGCGGCTTTACGGAGTTCAGCCTCACTACCTAGTTGCGTTCTGGGCCATTGAAAGTAATTACGGAAGAAATACTGGCGGTTTTTCGGTCTTACAAGCATTGGCAACTTTAGCATTCGATCCAAGGAGAGCAGAATTTTTTCGTGAACAATTACTTATCGCACTTCGGATAATTGACGACGGCCACATACAAGCAGAGGATATGAGCGGCTCCTGGGCCGGGGCTATGGGACAGCTCCAATTTATGCCAAACATTTTTTCCAGATATGGTGTGGATGGTGACGGCGACGGAAGAGTAGATATATGGAACAGCCTGCCAGATATATTCCACTCAGCTGCTAATTTTCTTTCTCAATCGGGCTGGCGCGGTGATGAGCGGTGGGGTAGAGAAGTAATACTACCCTCGGACTTCGATTTTAACTTGTCGGGAACACGCGTGAGTAAATCACTTGATGAATGGCGATCACTTGGAGTGCGTCAAGTCGATGGAAATCCAATCCCTGTTGCAATTATGCAGGGATCTGTAGTGCTGCCGTCCGGTGCCAATGGTCCAGCATTTTTGGCTTATAACAATTTTAGAACCACAATGACTTATAATCCGTCTACTTTCTATGCTTTAACGGTTGGCCATTTAGCTGATCGGTTTACAGGGGGAGGACCGGTTCAACGCATGGCAGTTGATGAGCAAGCAATGAGTGTAGCTAATGTTATGGAGTTGCAAGAATTGTTGAACGGCCTGGGTTTCAGTTCAGGAGAGCCAGATGGCAGAGTAGGTAGACAAACCAGATCCGCGATTCGAGCGTATCAATCGGATATAAACCTTCCAACTGATGGACATGCCTCAAATCAGCTTTTAGAAAACTTGCGGGAGCAACGATAAAAATCCGGACGCTTGAGCTAGCTTTCAGCTTGGTGAATAACCTTAATATTGAGAGAGATTATATGAGAGCGTGTGAGCGCAACGCTGTGTATAAAAAAGATATTGATAACTATCGTCAGTTAGCATTCATTACCCTTGCGGCTGTCTATTTTCTTATAGCGGTCGGCGCCAGCGTCAGAGCGTCTGGCGCGGGTATGGGTTGCCCCGACTGGCCGACTTGTTTTGGTCAATGGGTTCCGCCGACAAGCGAGACGCAACTGCCAAGTAACTATCAAGAAATTTATGCAGACCTTGGTTATGCCGACACACGGTTCAATGTTGTGAAAACATGGACGGAGTATCTTAATCGTCTAATAGGCGTAGGTATAGGTTTGCTAATATTCCTTACTGCTGTTTTTTCCTGGCGCCTTCGAGCTTACGATAATTCTATTTTCACAGCGTCCCTAGCCGCATTTCTGATGGTCGGTTTCCAAGGATGGTTGGGATCAAAAGTCGTGAGTTCGAATTTACAGCCGGGAATGATTACGCTTCACATGCTAGTCGCGTTAGCTATCGTCGGCACGTTGCTGTTTGCGCTGGCGCAATCAGGACGACAAGCAGCCCTTAGTCAACCTATTAATGCAATAGATCCTCGCGCGAGACAGTGGCTTTATTTGGTAATTGGTATGACGGTCCTGCAAATAGCTATGGGTACGCAAGTTAGAGAAATGACCGATTTTTTGAAAGAGACAAAAGGTGAAGAACTAAGGACTTCTTGGATAGAGTTCATGCCTTGGTTTTTTTACGTTCATAGATCCTTTTCAGCCGTCGTTTTAGTTGCGAACTTGTGGTTAGCGAAATTGCTGACTGATTCACTTGGATGGACTCATAATCTAAGCCGGCTGACTTTTCTCATGATCGCGGTGATATGCTTTTCAGTTGTCTCCGGTGCCACTCTCGGACACTTGGGAATGCCGGCATTTATTCAACCTATGCATTTAGTAGCGGCAGCACTTCTTTTTGGTCTTCAGTTTCTTATTTGGATCAGCTTCCACCAAGTCGCAAAGACATCGATTCACCGACAAACGCACTAAAGTTGTTTAGAATACACTCGTTAACTATCTTAGTTTGTCAAAGGATGTATTTGCCTTCCAACAATCAACTAACACGATTGAGTGATGAGTGATAAAGAGTTTGATATTGTTATTTTTGGGGCTACCAGTTTTGTTGGTCAAGTTGTTTGCAGATATCTGGTTAATGACAGTCCTGAGCCAGATTTAAAATGGGCAATTTCAGGGCGATCTCAACTTAAACTGAGAGAATTGAAATCAAGTTTAGGTCAGGAAGCTCAGGCTGTCCCCATTCTTGTCGCTGATTCTTTTGACGAAGTCGCTTTAAAAAATCTCTGCGCACGGACAAATCTTATCATCAGTACGGTTGGACCTTATGCACTTTACGGAGAAACTCTTGTAAAGGTGTGTGCTCAATCTGGGACAGATTATTGTGATTTGACAGGAGAGCCTCAGTGGATAAAAAGTATGATTTCTCTTTATGAATATGATGCAAAGAATTCGGGTGCGAGAATTGTTAATTGTTGCGGATTTGACTCAATACCTTCTGATATCGGTGTAAAGTTTCTTCAGAAAGAAGCATATAAAAAATTTGGAACTAAATGTGACAAGGTAAGACTCCGTGTTAAAGCCATCCGTGGTGGGGCGTCTGGTGGTACGATAGCAAGTGGCATAAATACACTAACAAGTACCTTCAAAGATAGTGATTTGAAGCGGGAGTTGAGGGATCCATATTCACTGTGTCCGCTTGGACACCGAAATATGGTTAGACAAGATGATATCAGTCTAACATACGACAACGAATTTAAATCTTGGGTTGGTCCTTTTATCATGGCTACGATTAATACACGAGTTGTGCTTCGCTCTAATGCTCTGATGAAGCACCCTTACGCTTTGCAATTTAAATATGATGAAGGATTTCTTACTGGAGATGGAATTAAAGGACAAAAAAGAGCTAAACGATTGGTAAGATTTTCAAAGATCTCAATGGGGTTGCTTTCTGTTCCGTTAGTGAGGTCTCTCTTAATTCGTTATGTTTTTCCCAAACCAGGAGAAGGACCTTCGTTGGATGAACAAAATTCCGGTTTTTACGATTTTAGGTTTTTGGGCCGGACTCAACATGGTGATGAGATAAGAGTTAAAGTATTAGGCGATAAAGATCCTGGTTATGGCTCTACGGCTAAAATTTTAGCACAGGCTGGGATAAGTCTTGTTAGGGACATTAGTAAAGAAGAAGTGTCAGGTGGTTTTTGGACTCCAGCATCAATATTTACTGATGATTTTACTAATCGATTGATAATGAATGCAGGATTATCCTTCGAGGTTTTGTCAACGGTAAGAGGTTAATCTGGATCAGAAATCCTTAATTGCGTCTGACATTAAAGACGCAAA
>CETH01443611.1_pt1 | contig 10306 bp, 8 predicted proteins | sample 361461 | NCBI WGS metagenome assembly CETH01 (sample SAMEA2622695, study PRJEB7988) | marine metagenome | isolation source: saline water (ENVO:00002010), including
TTTATGTTTAACAAAAATAAAACCTATGAACAACATGATAATGAAAAAAATAGTTTTTACAGGAGTTCTGTTGATGATTTTAACTCACAAGATCATTTATCTGCAGAAATTGCTACGGAAATATGTATCGTTGGTGGAGGGCTTACAGCTATATCAAGCGCTATTAATCTCCGTGAGAAAGGCTACTCTGTTGCAATATGTGAAGCAAGAAAAATAGGGTGGGGCGCTTCAGGAAGAAATGGAGGCCAACTAGGTATTGGTATGAGAAAAGATCAATATACAATCGAAAAGAAACTAGGAATAAGTCATGCTAAAGAATTGTGGAATTTAGGTCTTGAGTCAGTTGAAGATGTAATAAAATTAATTAAAGAAAATGATATAAATTGCCACCTTATAAATGGTGTTATGTCAACTGCATGTTTTGAGAAAGATATTGATGAATATAAATTTGAAATTGAACATTTATCTAAAAATTATGATTTTCATGGTTATAAATTTTTTAACAAGTCAGAAATAAGAGAAGAAATAAACTCTAAAATATATTTAGCAGGAATGCTAAATTCAGGAAGTTATCACTTAAATCCTCTAAAACTTACAATTGGTTTAGCTAAACTTGCAAAACAAAAAAAAGTTAAGATTTTTGAAAATACACCTGTTGAAAAAATTTATGAAAATAATGATAGAGTAACAATTATTACTAAAAAAGGAGTAATTAAAGCAAATAAAGTAATAGTCGCTTGTAATGGTTATTTAGATAATCTTTTAGGGTCAAAAAAAAATAAATTTATCCCTATCAATAACTACATAGTTGCAACAGAACCACTAGGTGAAAAAAAAGCTAGAGAAATAATAAAAAACAACTACGCAGTATGCGATACTAGATTTATAATTGATTATTATCGATTTTCTGAGGATTGGAGAATGATTTTTGGTGGAGGAGAAACATTTACCTCTAACTTTGTTAAAAATTCAAAATCTTTTGTGTTAAAAAGAATGCTAAAGGTCTTTCCACAGTTAAAAAATGTCAAAATAGAATATTCTTGGGGTGGCACTCTAGCAATAACGATTAATAGACTTCCTCATTTTGGGACCATGATGAATGAAAAATTATACTATGCATTTGGTTACTCAGGTCATGGATTGGCTTTAAGTGTTTTAGCAGGCAAATTAATTGCTGAAAAAATCGATGGTCATAATGAAAGGTTTAAATTTTTTAGTGATATAAATCACATGTCAATACCTTTAGGAAGTGTCTTTAGAAGACCTATATATTCAAGTGCAATTTTATATTATAAAATAAGAGATTATCTTAATAGTTAATCTAAATATTACACAAACAATTATTAATATAAAAACCCTTAAAATTTTTATTATTTTTTTTAATCTTTAAGATTAATTAAGAAATTATTTTTTATTTATAATTAATAAAGCTCTTTAAATAATTTTCTATCAATCTTTGTATGATGCTCTCTTAAGCCTATCATTAATTGTTTTACCTAATCCATAATTAGGTATTGGTGCTACAGCGATACCACCGCATTCAGATTGATCTAAAATATTTAAAAAATTATAAAAATTATAACTTGCTTGAATTAAATCTTCATTAACACTAAGATTAAGATTTTTTATATTTGAAAATAATTTATTTTTACCAAAATTTAGTAATGCTTCATCTTCATTTACTTTTTCAATATTTATTCTTATAGGTTTATCAGGTGAATAATGTTTTAATTGATTTCCAGGAGCTATTTTTGAATTAACTACCTTAATTTGATAACTATTAAAATGTTTTTTTATTTTTTCAATTGTTAGGCTTCCTAATCTAAGTATCTCACAACCATCATCTGTAGTTTTTACAACTGTTGATTCTAATCCTAGAACTGAAGAACCACCATCTAGACAAAATATATTTTTAAGATTTTTATCTAAATCTTTTATTGAAGTAACAGATGTTTTTGTTGCAATATTTGCACTTGGAGCAGCTAGGGGGAAATCTATTTGCGATAAGAGGGTTAATGCAATTTCATTATCAGGGACTCTGCATCCAACAAAATTTTGATTATTAGACAATAATTTAGAAATGCTGGATTTTTTATTTTTTTCTAATATTAGAGTTAATGGACCTGGCCAAAATTTCTTTGCTAATTCGTAGTCTTTTTTTGTAAAAATAAAGTTTTTTTCAATTTCTTTAATATTAGCAAAATGACATATCAGAGGATTATTTAGTGGTCTTTTTTTTACTTCATAAATTAATTTAACAGCTTTTTCATTTTTTGCATTACCACCAATTCCATATACAGTTTCTGTGGGAAAAATTACAGCTTCCCCTCTAAAAAGTCGTTTTTTTGCTTCATCTATAGTTTTTTGGTGCATATTTGTTTTAAATTTTGTTTCATATAGTATTAAAATTGTTATTATCTTAATAAAAATTTTGTAATGGGTAAAGTAATAGCATTTTCAAATCAAAAGGGAGGTTCTGGTAAATCTACCCTTTCAGCAAATATTGCTGTTTTGTGGAGTAATAGCGGATATAAAGTTGCTGTAATTGATGCAGATGCTCAAAAAAGTCTAACCTACTGGCTTTCAGAAAGAAAAAAATATTATGGAGCCGATGATATTGGTATAGATTCATACGATTTTGATATAAGAAATTTATCTGATCAAATCAAAACAATAAAAAGAAAATATGATTTTATAATAATTGATAGTCCTCCATCTATTACATTTGAAACTATGCAAATAATTAAGGTGTGTAATGGAATCTTTGTTCCAGTTCAACCCAGTCCATTAGATTTAATGGCAACCCTGCCTTTTTTAAAAATTGCTAAAGAGGAAAGAAAGAAACCACTTATTATTTTAAATAGAGTTATGCCAAGAGCAAAACTAACAGAAGCTATGATATTAAGACTCAGATATTCTGGAGCAAAAATTGCGAGATCACGAATATCAAGTAAGGTAATATTTGCTGAAACATTTTCTGTAGGACGAGGGGTAGTAGATATAAATATTACTTCAGATGCTTCTAAAGAGATTATTAATGCAGGTAATGAGATTTTAAGAAATCTTTAAAACAAATGAATGATATAACAATTGTTGTTTTAGCGGCTGGAAGAAGTACACGTTTTTTATCAAAAAAATCTAAACTTACTCAAGATTTAGCAGGCCAGCCTGTTATCTCATATGTTTATAATACGGCAAAAAAAATTTCTAAAAATGTAGTAGTAGTTTGTAATAAAAATAATTTTATTGAATTAAAATCCCTATTAAAAAATTCAAAATTTATTATTCAAAAAGTTCAAAAGGGTACTGCTGATGCAATAAAAGTAGCAAAACCATATATTAAAACCAAAAACTTTATTGTTTTATTTGGTGATGTACCATTGATAAATATTTCTTCAATTAAAAGACTGATTAAAAACTTTAAAATAAATAATCATGCAAGTATGATTGCTTTTGAAACATCAAATCCTTTTGGGTATGGCAGGGTAGTGCAATACAATAATGTTGTTCAAAAAGTAGTTGAAGAAATCAATACTAATAAAGAAGAAAAAAAAATAAATATTTGTAACTCAGGTATTATGATGGTTAATACTAAGTATTTTTTTAAAAATTTGAAATTAATAAAGATTAATAAAAAGAAAAATGAAAAATATATTACTGATTTATTCGAAATTTATTTTACTAAGAAAAAACCTTTTTATATTTGTATAGCTGATGAAAAAGAAATGATCGGAATAAATACTATTGATGATTACAATAAAGTTAATAAAATTTTGCAATATAATATATATAATAAATTTATTAAAAATGGTGTATTAATTAAAAATCCGGAAACATCCCAATTTAGCTATGATGCAATTATTTCACCTGGGGTTATAATTGACTCAAATGTAATTATTGGTAATGAAGTTAATATTAAACCTGGTACTAGGATAAAAAGCTTTTCAAATTTAGAGGGAGTGAAAATTGAAGAAAACTGTATTGTAGGACCAAATGCTAGGATTAGACCATCTTCAAAAATTAAAAAAAATACAAAAATTGGAAATTTTGTTGAAATTAAAAACTCAACAATTGGAAGCAAAACTTCTATAAGTCATTTATCTTATATTGGTGATAGTATAGTTGGGAATGAAGTTAATATTGGAGCTGGTACGATTACTTGCAATTATGATGGGAAGAATAAAAATAAAACTAAAATTGGAAATAAAGCTTTTATAGGATCTAATTGTTCTTTAATCGCTCCTATAAAGTTAGGAAACAATGTAAAAATTGGCGCTGGGTCTGTAATTAATAAAAATATACCAAATAATAAGCTCGCAATTAGACGATCTAAACTAAAAATTTACTAATATAAAAGAAAATTTATAATAAACTTGTGTCAAGATTCTATTAAGTTTAATAGCCCGGTATGAATAAGAAATGGTCACCTAATTCCTGGCGCTCCAAGCCATCAAAACATATGCCTAATTATGAAGATAGAGAATTGTTAAATAATTCACTTCATAAAATAAAAAATTTTCCACCATTAGTATTCGCTGGAGAAGCTAGATCTCTAAAGGCAAAACTTGCAGAAGTTGCAAATGGTAAAGCATTTCTTCTTCAAGGTGGAGATTGTGCTGAAAGTTTTGCAGATTTTCACCCTGATAATATTAAAAATACCTTTAAAGTAATTCTGCAGATGGCAGTTGTACTAACATTTGGCGCCACTTGTCCTGTTGTCAAAGTAGGAAGAATAGCTGGTCAGTTTGCAAAGCCAAGATCTTCTGATACTGAAACTTTAAACGGGGTGGAACTAGAGTCCTATAAAGGTGATATAATTAATGGTATAGAGTTTAACAAAAATGACAGGATGGCTGATCCTAAGAGACTAATTCAGGCTTATAACCAATCTGCTTCAACATTAAATTTGTTAAGAGCATTTTCTCAAGGTGGATATGCTAATCTAAACAAAATTCATCAATGGAATTTAAATTTTATAGAAGAAGAAAAAGCAAATAAATTTTCTGAAATTGCTATTAGGATAGATGAATGTTTAGCTTTTATGAAAGCATGTGGGATTAATGACTCGAATGTAAGACAAATTTATGAAACAGAGTTTTTTACCAGTCATGAAGCTCTTTTATTAGAGTATGAGGAGGCTTTGACTAGAATAGATAGTACAACTGGTGATTGGTATGATGTATCTGCACATATGCTATGGGTTGGAGATAGAACTCGACAAATAGATGGAGCGCATATTGAATTTGTGAGAGGAATACAAAATCCAATTGGGATTAAAGTTGGCCCGACTACAAATGTAGAAGAATTATTAAAAATACTTGATCTGATTAATCCTAAAAATGAAGCTGGAAAAGTGACTTTAATATGCAGAATGGGAGCTGATAAAATTGAGTCACATTTGCCAAAGATTGTGAATAAAATATTTAAAGAGGGTAAAATAGTAGTTTGGGCATGTGATCCAATGCATGGAAATACAATAAAGTCTAACACAGGTTATAAAACAAGACCTGTCGATAGTATAACCTCTGAAATTCAAAGATTTTTTACAATACACAAATCTATTGGAACTTACCCTGGCGGTATACATTTAGAAATGACTGGTTCAGATGTCACTGAGTGCATGGGAGGTCTTCAAAAAATATCAGATGAAGATCTGAAAAACAGATATCATACTTTTTGTGACCCACGACTTAATGCTTCGCAGTCTTTAGAGATTGCTTTTTTGATATCAGAGTACTTAAAAGATGATAATTTTTTATCTATTAAGTCTTCTCAAATTTAATTTTAGATATAAATTATAAATATGAATTCTAAACAAAAAATTGAATATATTTCTAGTTGGATTAAGCAATACGCTGAGTCATTATCTTTTAAACCAGCTAGTTTAATAATTGGTGTTTCTGGAGGTGTTGACTCTGCAGTTACTAGTGCTTTATGTGCTATGACAGGACTAAGTACGATTGCAATTTCCATGCCAATAAAACAAGATAGAAATCAACATGATCTTAGTTTAAGGCATTTAAGCTGGTTAAATGAAAAATATAAAAACGTAGAAACAAAAGTAATTGAATTAGATAATCTTTTTTCAGTATTCGAACAAACTATGAATGATTATCATAGCAAACTTGCTTTTGCCAATTCAAGATCAAGGTTGCGAATGGTTACTCTTTACCAGATAGCTCAAAAAAATCGTGGAATTGTTGTTGGAACTGGAAACAAAGTAGAAGATTTTGGAGTAGGTTTTTACACTAAATATGGTGACGGTGGTGTTGATATTTCTCCAATAGCAGATTGTACTAAGACAGATGTTTGGAATATAGCAAAATCACTTAACATTATTGAAGAAATTATTGAGGCTGCACCTACTGATGGTTTATGGGATGATAGTAGAAATGATGAAACTCAATTAGGTCTAACATACAAACAGATTGAAGAAGCTATGGAAAATCCATCAAGTAAATATTATAAAAGATATAATCAAATAAGAGAACCTAATTTACATAAAATGAAATCAATACCTGTTTGCAATTTACCAAAAGAAAAAAATGAAATGTAGATTTGCACCTAGTCCTACAGGATTACTTCATGTTGGAAATATAAGATCTGCACTTTTAAATTGGATTATTACTAGAAAAAATAAAGGTAGATTTCTTTTAAGATTAGATGACACTGACTTATTGAGATCTAGTAAAGAATTTGAAAAAAAAATTAAAGAAGATTTAAGTTGGTTAGGAATAAATTGGGATAAAACTTTTAATCAATCTGAAAGATCAGATATTTACGAAAAACAAATTGACAAACTTAAAACCTTAAAAAGATTATATCCTTGTTTTGAAACAAATGAAGAGTTATCTTTAAAAAAGAAATCATTACTTTCATCTGGCAAACCTCCAATTTATGATAGATTTGCATTAAATTATTCAGAAAGTGAAATAAATGACAAACTTAAAAAAGGATTGAAGCCGCATTGGAGATTTAAACTAGAAGAAAAGCCAATTGTTTGGAATGACTTAATAAAAGGTGAGGTTAAGTTTGATTCTAAAAAATTAAGTGATCCTATATTAATAAGGGAGGATGGATCGTTATTGTATCATTTGCCATCAGTAATAGATGATATTGAAGAAAATATTTCACATATTATTAGAGGTGAAGATCACATTTCTAATACAGCTTTTCACATTCAAATATTTGAAGCTTTGAATTCAAATGTTCCAACTTTTGCACACCACCCATTTTTAACTGATAAAGATGGCAAAGGTTTTGGAAAGAGGATAAATAGTTTATCTATTGAAAATCTTAGGTCTGAGGGTTTTGAAGAAATAACAATATTAAATTACTTATTAAATATAGGTTCAAGCAAAGATATTAAACCTGAATTAAGTATAGAAAATATTAAAAATAATTTTGAAATTAAAAACATATCAAATTCTTCAGCAAAGTTTAGCTATGAAATTCTTAAATCCCTTAATGGAGATGTTTTAAAAAAATATGAATATAAAGATGTTTCAGATAAACTGAAGGCTATAATAAATTACAAAGATTTAGAAAAATTTTGGTTATTTGTAAAAAATAATATCCAATTTATAACTGAAGTTGAAACTTGGTTTGAATGCATAAATAGTGTGGATCATTTAAAAGATTTCAATATTTCAAACGATTTTATTGACACTGCTATAAAAACAATTCCAAATGAACCATATGATTATAATACTTGGGAAAGATGGGTAACTTCTATAAGTGAAATATCAGGATTAAAGGGTAAGGATCTCTTCATGCCTTTACGTCTAATTTTAACTGGAAAAGATAAAGGTCCTGAATTAAAAAATCTTCTACCTTTATTAGACAGGCAGATAATTCTAAGAAAATTTGGAAAAATCTAGTAATATTTATTTATTTAGCTATGAGCTAATTTTAATAAGATTATGAAAAACAAAATATATATATTTGATACAACTCTTCGTGATGGGCAACAGACTACTGGTGTTAATTTCTCAGTAAGTGATAAAATGACTATTGCCAAGGGTTTAGATGAATTAGGAGTTGATTATATAGAAGGTGGATGGCCTGGTGCTAACCCAACAGATAATGATTTTTTTTCTAGAGATCTAAATCTGTCAAATTCTAAATTTACTGCATTTGGTATGACAAGAAGACCTGGAAGAAGTGCAAATAATGACCCTGGTTTAAATGCATTAGTCAACAGTAATGCTAATACTATATGTTTAGTTGGAAAATCTTCATCATATCAAGTTAAATATGCCCTAGGTATTACTGAAGATGAAAATTTATGTATGATAAAAGACAGCTTTAATTATTTAAAAAGTAAAAATTTAGAATCAATTTATGATGCAGAACATTTTTTTGATGGATTTAAATTCAACAAAGATTATTCTATAAAATGTTTGAAATCTGCTTATGATGCAGGTGTAAGATGGTTAGTACTTTGTGATACTAATGGAGGTACATTACCAAATGAAATAACCGATATTATTGAAGAGGTAAAAAAACATATTCCTGAAGATAAACTAGGAATCCATGCTCATAACGATACTGAAAATGGTGTTTCAAACGCTATAGCCGCTCTAAATGCTGGAGTTAAACATGTACAGGGAACAATTAATGGGTTAGGGGAAAGGTGTGGTAACACTAATTTAGTTTCATTGATCCCTTCTTTAGTATTAAAAACAAATTTTGAAACTAATATAAAAAAAGATAACTTAAAATCTTTAACAAAAATTTCACATATGCTTAGTGATATTTTAAATGAACCTCAATCTAAGAATGCTCCTTATGTTGGTCTTAACGCCTTTTCTCATAAGGGAGGCCTTCATGCATCTGCAGTCGCCAAAGATCCTAAAACTTATGAACATATTGATCCAGAACTGGTTGGAAATTCAAGAAATGTAATTATTTCAGATCAAGCAGGAAAAGCTAATTTGTTAAGTCAAATAAATAAATTATCAATTCAAATTGAAAATAATAAAATAAACGAAGTCTTAGAATTAATTAAGGAAAAAGAATCAGAGGGATTTTCTTATGATATTGCACTGGCTAGTTTTGAATTACTTGTAAGAAGACATATAGGTCAAGTTGATGAATTTTTTAAATTAAATAAATTTAGAGTCACTGATGAGAGGAGATGGAATGCAAAAGGAAATTTAGTAACGGACTCTGAGGCTACGGTTTATCTTGAAGTAAAAAATGAAGAAAAAATGACAGTTGGAGTAGGTAATGGTCCAGTTAACGCAATAGATAGCGCTTTAAGACAAGCTTTGATTGGATTTTATCCAACTATTAATACCTTAAAATTAACTGATTACAAAGTTATGATATTATCTTCAGATAAAGGCACAGGAGCAATTACTAGAGTTCATATTGAATCAACAGATAATACAAAAAAACATTGGACTACTGTTGGTGTCTCTTCAAATATTATTGATGCATCATATAATGCTATATTTGATAGTATCACATACAAACTCTATAACGATTTAAATAATTAAATTGTCAAAAATCAAACCCACTTTTATCTTAGTTAGACCTCAACTTCCTGAAAATATAGGGATGACAGCAAGGGTAATGGACAATTTTGGATTAAAAAATTTGTACATAGTGAACCCAAGAGATCAATGGCCAAATAAAAAAGCAATAGACACTGCAAAACATGCTGGATTAATATTAGAAAAAGCAAAACTATTCGACAATCTAGAAGATGCTGTTTCTGATTATAATTTAATTGTTGGAACTTCAAATAGAAATCGTTTTTTAACAAAAAAATCTGAAATTAAATTTTCTTATTTTATAGAAAAGTTAAAATATGCAAAAAAAACAGCAGTTTTATTTGGTCCAGAAAGTTCAGGTTTGTCAAATAAAGATTTGAGATTAGTAAATTTTATATTTACTATTCCTACCTCCAATTCAAATAAATCTCTTAATTTGTCACATTCTGTAGCATTAATTTCGCATGAAATTTTTCAATCTAATAAAAATGATTTTTCAGAATTAAAAAAAAACATAGTTGAAAAAATTACAAAAAATGAATTTCAACAATTTATGCAAAACCTTATTTCTGATTTAGAAAACGGAGGATTTTTTCATCCTAAAGAAAAAAAAGATAATATGATAGATCATATTTACTCTATTTATGATAATCTTGATTTAACAAAAAAAGATTTGAGAATCTTATGGGGCATTCATAAAAACCTCAAAAATTGGCCAAAAACGTGAAATATTGAGTTTGACATAAAAAAAATTATGTCTATATACCCCATTAATTAATGACAAAAAGAATATCTGCAAAATATAA
>CETH01123879.1_pt1 | contig 10303 bp, 8 predicted proteins | sample 361461 | NCBI WGS metagenome assembly CETH01 (sample SAMEA2622695, study PRJEB7988) | marine metagenome | isolation source: saline water (ENVO:00002010), including
TAATTAGATATGCTGTTTTTTTCATTTTATCTAATTCTTTTAAAGTAATGCAATCTTTATACCTTTCTCCTCCTTGAACATGTATTGAGATAAAATCTGAGTTTTTAATTAGATCTTCTTTGGTAGAAGGTAAAACTTCTAATTCAGTGCATTTATTTAAATCTAAATTTTCACTCCAAGCTATTACTTGCATCCCAAATACTTTAGCAATTTTTGCAACTTGTGAACCAACTCTTCCCAATCCAATTAGACCTAATATTTTACCCTTTAGTTCTACTCCAATTGTTGTTTGCCAATAGCCTTGGTACATATTATCAATTTCTGTTTTAAAATTTCTTGCTAATCCTAATATTAAAGCCCAGGTTAATTCACAAGTTGGATTAATATTTATTTCGGTGCCTGTAACTAATATTTTTTTTTTTTTTGCAGCATCGATATCAATTGCTTTATTCCTCATTCCACTGGTGATTATATACTTTAAATTTTTTAAACTACTTATTAAACTTGATGTAATTTTAGTTCTTTCTCTCATAACTAAAAGAGCCTCGTAATCTTTTAATTGTTGTATAGCATCGTTTTCATCCAAAAAAGGTTCACTAAAAACCTTAATTTCATATTTTCCTGATAATTTTTTTATATCTACAAACTCTTGGAAAACATTCTGGTAGTCATCTAATATTGCAACTTTAAGCATTTTTTATTTTTTTATTTGAAAGGGTTATTCCAGCAATAATAAATACTGCTCCTAAAAAATGATATATCATAAATTTTTCATTAAAAAGAATAATAGCCATTATAGATCCAAATACTGGCATTAGATGTAAAAATACTCCAGCTCTATTTGCTCCAATAATAGAAATACCTTTAATCCAAAAGAAAAATGATGCGAGTCCTGGAAAAATAACTACATATGACAATGTGAGAATAAACGGTTTTCCAATATCAATTTTGTTTCCCAAATTCATTTCTAAAATATAAATTGGAATTAAAAATAGTAAGCCTGTTATAATAACTACTTCTAATAAAGTGATTTGTGATATTTTATATGTTTTTTTTTTGAGTAATGCTGAGTAGAGTGCCCAAGCAAACATTCCTGTAGCCATTATTAAATCTCCTCTATTAAAGTCCAAGTTTTTAACAACTTCTAAATCAGACTTTGTAATAATAAACAGAACTCCTAATAGAGATAAAATTACTCCAAAAATTTGAAATTTATTTGTTTTTTCAATACCTAAAATCGACGAAATAAACATAATCCAAACGGGGATTGTAGAAATCATTAATACCCCACTAATAACCTGCATATAGTACAATGAATAATAAACAGTTGAATTAAAAATAGTTATACTTGTTATTCCTAATACCGCAAAAAAACCAATATTTTCTAAAATATAACTCTTTTTGTTTAAAATTTCTTTAATTGTAAAAGGCAAAAGTACGAGCCCAGCAAATAACCATCTGTAGAAATTTAATGAGAATGGCGGAATTTGATAAGTACTTGCTGCTTTTCCAACAATGAAATTACCAGACCAAAATAAGGTTGTTAATATTAATAAAATATAAGCTAGTTTATTTTTATCTTTCACAAAATTAGGAAAATCTAACCGATCTATAGGGCTCTAAGTCCAAATTAGTTTTTTCTTCAGCAATCATTTTAGATATTATCTTGCCTGATATTGCTCCTAATGTCCAGCCGAGATGATGATGTCCAAATGAATAATACACATTTTGATAATTCTTAGATGGCCCAATCACGGGTAAAAAATCTGGTAAAGTTGGCCTAAAACCTAACCATTCATCCTCATGGTCTTCATCTTTAGGAATACCATTTATCATATCCTTTGCATTTAAAATTAAATTTTTAACTCTAGATTTAGATAACGGGTTATTTAAACCTCCAAATTCAACTGTACCAACAACTCTTAATCCTTGTTCCATTGGTGTAATTCCAAAGCCTCTATCTGACCAAACAACTGGTCTTGATAATAAATTGCCATAATTTTTAAAATGCACATGATAACCTCTCTCAGTGTCTAGGGGAATTTTTTCGTGTAATTGATCTGTTAATCTTTTAGAAAATGCTCCACACGCAATAATAAGTTTATCAAATAAAAAACGTTGTGCGTCTGACCTTAAAACTGGTTTTTTTTCATCAAAGTCTAAGTCTTGGATATTCAGTTTTAAAAATTTACCACCTTTACTTAAATAATTTTCAAATAATTTAATGAGTATTTTTTTTGGATTTCTGGCATGTCTTGCATTTTTATAAAAAACACCCCCGTGATAAAAAGGTTTTATATTAGGCTCTAGATCATGAATTTCTTTAGGGTTTAAAAGTTGTTGATCAATCCCAAGTTCTTTTCTAATGTTTATTTCTAAATCTCTACTTTTAAGACCTTTTTTTTCCCAAACATAAATTATTCCTTTATTAATTACTAAATTTCCTAAATCTATTTCTTGGAACAGCTCATCAAATGCATCTAATGATAAGTTTAAAATTTGGTTCATATATTTTGCTGTGTGCATCATTTTTGTTTTGGTAGTGTTTAGTATAAATTTTGTAAACCAAGGTATCATTCTAGGTATATAATTCCATTTTAAAGCTAAAGGTCCGCGACTACCTAAAAGCATCGCCGGAACATCTGATAAAATGTCTGTTCTATTTAATTGTAAAGAGGCATAAGGAGAAAAATGTCCCGCATTTCCATAAGAAGCAGCATTTCCTGGCTCATCTCTATCAAATAAAGTTACTCTAAAACCTTTTTTTTGAAGAAATAAAGCTGTACAAACACCCTGTATACCTGCTCCAATAATTGCAATTCTCTCATTTCTTTCCATAAGCAAATCTATTAAAAATCATAAGTTTCTATCAGGTGACAAATTGATCCTGTGGAAAAATTTTTTTGATTTAATTGCTAATTAATTATTTCCCTAGAGTATATTCTAGTACTCATGACGACACCTAGTGCTATCATCATTGATAACATTGAAGATCCACCATAAGACATTATTGGAAGAGGCGAGCCTACAATAGGTAGCATTCCTAAAACCATTAACATATTCACCGAAATATAAAAAAATATAGAAATTGCAAAACCATAGCAAAAAAATTTGCCAAAATAATTTCTTGAATTTGATCCAATAATTAAAATACGGATAATAATAAATGCATAAAGAATTAGAAGAAGCACTGACCCTATAAATCCAAATTCCTCTGAAAATAATGTAAAGATAAAATCAGTATGTTTTTCAGGTAAAAAATCTAAATAACCCTGTGTTCCTTTTAAGAAACCTTTACCTGTTAAACCTCCTGAACCGACAGCAATTTTTGATTGTATAATTTGATAACCAGCTCCTAACGGATCTCTATCTGGGTTTAAAAAGGTTAAGATACGCATTTTTTGATAAGGTTTAAGCATTGAGATGACAAATGGAAATGAAATGACTAAACCTAAAAAAGAATAAACAATATATTTTATATTTATTCCGGCCAACCAAATAACAGCTATACCACTTAAAGCAATTAAAACTGATGTACCTAAGTCTGGTTGGCTTAAGACTAACAATATTGGAATAATTAATATTATAAATGGAATAATAAATTTTTTTATACTATTAACGGCATCGGGTTGTACTCTATGGTAGTAACGAGCTAAAAAGATTATTATAGCAATTTTCATTAATTCGGATGGCTGAAGATTTATAAAATAAAGGTTAATCCATCTTTGTGAGCCTGAGACAGTTGTTCCAAAAAAAGTAGCACCAATTAGTAGTAGTAAAACCAAAATGTAAAATATAATACTTAATGAGAAATAATATTTAATATTCACAAAGGATAGAAAAATCATCAAACAAAAAAATACTCCAAATCTCAAAGCATGATTAAAACTATGATAGAAATTTCCATCGCTGATATCTGTTGAGTACATTGCTGTAATACTCACAAGCCCTAAAAGTATTATTGAAAAAAATAAATAAAAATCTATAGACTTTACTTTTTGAAAAAAAGATATATCTCCGAATGTACTATAATTTTTCATGATATTATACTAGCTGATTGTCTAACTTTTTCTCTTTCTTCATGTCTATCAATTATTTTTTTAAATAGTTTTTTTGCGATTGGAGCAGCAGTCGAGCTTCCAGATCCCCCATGTTCGACCAAAATAGTCATTGCATATCTTGGATTTTTATATGGACCAAATGCTATAAACCAGGCATGATCTCTTTCTTTATAAGGAATTTGTTCTAACTTTCTATCTAGTTCTCTTTCAGCTTCAGTGATTCTTTTTACCTGGGCTGTTCCAGTTTTACCTGCAAATTGGTATTTTGGATCCTCGATTCTTGATGAATATGAAGTCCCATAAATTTCATTTGTAGATTTAAACATTGCATCTAAAATAAATTTAACATTATCTTTATTTCTTACAAGTGGGGGATAATTAGTAGGAAGGTCATAATCTTCATTGCTTTGCATTTCTTTTTTAATTTCCTCAATATTTTTATTGTTTGGAATTATTGTTGGGTGAATTTTGTTGCCTCCGTTGGCTAATTGAGCTGTCATTAATGTAAGCTGCAATGGAGTGCTTTGTATATATCCCTGTCCAATACCTGTAATTAATGTTTCTCCTAAATACCAGTTTTGTCCTATTGCCTCCTTTTTCCATTTTGTGGAGGGAAATACTCCCTTTTTCTCATTTTGAAAAAAATTTTTTAAAACAATATCTCCAAGTCCAAATTTTCTAGCAGTTTCATTAAGTCGATCAACTCCAAGTAGTCTTGCTACCTCATAAAAGTAAATATCACATGATTGTTTTATTGCATTTTTGAGTGTCATATAACCATGTCCTTTCTTTTTCCAACAATGAAATTTTTGTTCATAAAAATCTATGCTATCACTGCAATATACTTGCATACTGGGTTTAATTACGTCGTTCTCAAGAGCTGACAAAGCTACGATCGGTTTAATGGTTGATCCTGGTGAGTAAAGTCCTGAAATTGTTTTATTAACGAGTGGTTTAAATGGATTTGAATTTAGATCCTTCCATTCTTGAGATCCAATTCCATACAAAAAATCATTTGGATTAAATGAAGGAGAAGAATTCATTGCAATGATTTCTCCAGTATAAATATCCATCACACTTATTGATCCCGCTTCTCCATCAAGTAATCTATTTGTATAATTTTGTATCTCTGTATCAATTGTAATTCTAAGTGAATTACCTTGATTACCATTTTGCACTTCGAGTTGATTAATACGTTTTCCATAAGCGTTAACTTCAAATCGTTGTACAGTATTGGTTCCAATTAATTGAGTTTCAAAAGTTTTTTCTAAACCATTTTTTCCGACCCTTAATCCTGGTACATGTCTTTCATTAATAATTTCATTTGAGGATAGGTCGTCTTTACTTGCATAAGCCACATATCCAAGCACATGAGAATAGCTTTCATTAAAAGGATAATTTCTACCAACCGAAATTATAGGCTTCAAACCAGGCAAATCATATAAATAGTAATTTATTTTTGAAAATTCATCCCACGACAAATTATCAGATATAATTATTGTTTCCCATGGTTTTTGTTTTTTTTTGGTTTTATAAATTTTATCAACACTTTTGTCAGACAGATTTAATATTTGCTTTACCCGAGTTATTAATAATCTAAAATCTTCGACTTGCTCAGGTATCACATGAAGTTCATAAACATCTAAATTACCAGCAATAGTTCTTCCAAAATAATCTTTAAATTCACCTCTTATTGGTGGTAATTTATTTTCTCTTATTCTATTTTTGTCCGAGAGCGTTAAATATTTTTTGTTTTGCTCTACTTGTAAATAAAAAAGCCTACCAATAATACCAAAAAAAACTACTGCTTTGGCTGTAGACGCTAGAAACATTCTTCTATTAATTAATTTAGATTTTCTTACATTTGATCCTATGCCGCCACCAAGCATTTAAACTCCTACAGGTTTTAAATAATTAAATATTTTTGCAAACAAAAAGTATAATAGAAAGGTAAAAGTTATGTTAGTTATTATTTCAAAAAAATTAATCTCAATCGAAAAAATATAACTTAAAATTAACGAATTAACCGAGTTTGCAAATAATATTGAAATTAGAAAAACAAGGGAGTCTTTAACTATATTAGGTCTTAAAGTTATATATCTAAGATATGCCGCAAATCCAATAATAGTTAAGTATATAAATGAACTTAATCCAATAGGATAGCCTAGCGTTACATCATTCAAAATTCCTGAAATAAAGATTAGACCATTACCAATTTGATCAGGATCCTTCAAGCTCCAATAAAAAATAATAATGAAAGGAAGATTAAAAGAAAATAATCCTACATTAGAAACATCAATATCAAATTCATTTAAAACAGAAAAGTATAATAAAAAAAGCGGAAGGTAATTTAATATTTTATTTTTTAAATTTATTTTTTTTTGAACCATTTATTTGTCTTCAATATTTATTGTCTGAATTTTTACATATGATAGCTGTGAAAGGTCAGAAAAAAATTGAACTGCCAAATTATCAATTTCATTGTTTATCTTTCCAACGGGTAATCCTGCTCTAAAATTACCTCCAGAGCCAGAAGTATATACAATGGAATTGTTATATAGTTCTATTTTTTCTTTGGAGTATTTGATCTTTCCATAATCTTTACCGGTGCCACTTAAAATAGATTGAAAACTGCCTGGCTCAATAACAACTGGAATATTGCTATTTAGGTCAGATATCAAAATAGCTCTTGATGTAGTATAATTTACCTCAATAACTTGGCCAATAAGATAACTTTTTTCTAAAACGACCATTCCTTTCTTTACTCCATCTTTACTTCCTTTGTTTAGAATTATCGATTTTAAAAATTTTCCATCCTTATCTATTAAAACTCTTGAAATTATCCCATCAATTAAAGTTGATCTTTCACCAACTATTTCTTTTAATTTTTTATTTTCATTTTCTAGAAAAATGGAATTTAATTTTTCACTTTTAAGTTCATCAATTTGTCTTTTAAGATTTTTATTTTCTTCATATACATTAAAGTATTCTGAGAGAAAAATAATTGTGTGACTTAATTTTTTTTCTGGATAACTAATAATTGCTGAAAGTCTATATGTAGCTTCGTTTACACCTAATTTTATGTATTTGATGCCAACAAAATTAAGATTAGACAAAAATATTAAGACTACAGAAAATATAATTAATGCTAGTAAAGAAAATTGTTGTTTATTACTTTTTTTTAGAAATGCAGATCTAACAGCGATTATGAAGTCATCTCTGCTCGATGCCATTTATCTTAATACTCTGTAAGCATTGAAGAAAAAGTTTCTTCTTGATCTAAAGCTTTTCCAGTTCCAATTGCAACACAAGCCAATGGGTCTTCAGCAATATGTACCGGCAAACCAGTTTCTTTAGAGAATCTTCTATCAATATTTTTTAAAAGAGCACCACCACCTGTTAATGTCAAGCCCATGTCTACTAAGTCAGCAGAAAGTTCGGGTGGGGTATTTTCTAAAGCCATTTTAATTCCACCAATCATTTCTTTTAGTATTGGATTTAAAGCAGCTGCCGTATCTTCCTCGGTTACATTAATTTCTTTTGGTGTTCCAGATCTTATATCTCTCCCTTTGACTGGGTATTTATTATTGTTTGTTGGAATTGCAGTTCCAACTTCTTTTTTAATCTTCTCAGCGGTACTATCACCTATTAAAAGATTATATTCTTCTCTCATATAATTTTGCAAAGCTACATCCATTGCGTCTCCTGCAATTCTTAAAGATCTTGAGTAAACAACTCCTCCCAAAGACATAACTGCAATTTCAGTAGTACCACCTCCAATATCTATTACCATCGATCCTGTTGCCTCAGAGATAGGAAGACCTGCGCCAATAGCTGCTGCTATTGGCTCCTCTATAAGCTGAACTTTCCTTGCACCAGCTGCCAATGCGCTATCTTGAATTGCTTTTCTTTCAACAGGTGTTGAACCGGTTGGCACACAAATTAAAATTCTAGGATTAGCAAATGTGCTTCCTTTATGTACTTTTTTTATAAAATGTTTAATCATTTCTTCGGTAACAATAAAATCTGCAATTACTCCATCTCTTAATGGCCTTATTGCTTGAATATTTCCAGGCGTTCGTCCAAGCATTGTTTTTGCTTCATCTCCTACTGCAAGAACTGTTTTTTTTCCTTTATTATCAGCAACAGCAACAACAGATGGTTCATTTAAAACTACACCTTTTTCTTTTAATACAACAAGTGTATTTGCTGTACCTAGATCAATTGCCATATCTTGTGACCAAATTCCTGTTATCTTATCAAACATTCCCATTTTATATTCCTCTCACTTTTTGATGTTGAATTTTTGAAGAAGGTGCTTTTTTTTCCCGCTTTATAAGCATTTTATTAAGTGCATTCAAATAAGCATTAGCTGACGCTACAAGAGTGTCAGTATCTGCAGATTGACCAACTGTTGTTCTATCATTTTCCTCAATTTTCACACTGACTGTAGCTTGAGCATCAGTTCCCTCTGTTACGGCGTGAACTTGGTACAATGACAGCTTTACCTCATGAGGATAAAGTTCTTTTATACATTTAAAAATTGCATCAACTGGGCCGTCTCCAATTTGACTAGTTTTTTTGATTTCGCCATACACATCTAAGGTCATTTCTGCTTTTTGAGGTTCTCCCGTTCCAGCAAAAACCTTTAGTGACTTAAGATTAATTGCGTTTATTTTGTTATCAATAATTAAACTATCATCTACTAAAGCAACTATATCTTCATCATAAATATGTTTTTTTTTATCAGCTAAAACTTTAAACTTCCCGAATGCTGATTGAATCACGTCATCTGTTACTTCTCCATATCCAAGATCCTTTAATTTATCTTTAAAAGCATGTCTACCTGAGTGCTTTCCCATAACTAAAGAGGTTTTCTTAACACCTACACTTTCAGGCGTCATTATTTCGTAAGTTTCTCTATTTTTTAACATTCCGTCTTGATGAATTCCTGACTCATGTGCAAATGCATTTTTTCCAACTATTGCTTTATTAAATTGAACAGGAAACCCGGTAGCGTTAGAAACTATTTTTGATGCTTTACTTATAAGTTCTGTCTTTATACCAGTCTCATAAGGCATAAGGTCATTTCTTGTCTTAAGGGCCATAACTATTTCTTCCAGAGCTGCATTTCCAGCTCTTTCACCTATTCCGTTAATTGTACATTCTATTTGTCTTACTCCAGCAGATAGACCTGCTAAGGCATTAGCCACAGCTAAACCCAAATCATTATGGCAATGCGCAGATAAAATTGCTTTATCAATATTTGGAACTCTATTTTTTAAATGAGTAATAGTTTTTGCAAACTCTTCTGGTATAGAATATCCAACAGTGTCTGGTATATTGATTGTAGTTGCTCCACAATTTATTGCAAGTTCAACTGTTTTGCACATAAAATCAAGATCTGTTCTTGTGCCATCTTCACATGACCATTCAACATCGTCAGTGAATTTTTTTGCATATGTCACGCTATCTTTTATAGCATCTAAAACTTGATCATTAGTCATGTCCAATTTATGTTTCATATGAACAGGACTTGTTGAAATAAAAGTATGTATTCTAAATCTTGGTGCAAATTTTAGGGATTCATAACACGCATCAATATCCTTTCTCATAGCTCTAGCAAGCCCACAAGGAATTGAATTCTTTAAACCTTTGCTAATAGCTGAAACGGCCTCGAAGTCACCTGGAGACGAAATTGGAAAGCCAGCTTCTATTATATCTATTCCCATTTCATCAAATACTCTGGAAATTTGAATTTTTTCTTCAACACTCATTGATGCCCCTGGTGATTGTTCACCGTCACGCATCGTTGTATCAAATATAAATACTCTGTTTTTATCACTCATTTTTTTTTAATTTTTAAGGATTTGCATAATACAATCTCTAGGGGAGATTGCAAAATAAATTACAAATTTGAACCCAAATTAAACAATTTACTTACTTCTTATCGCTGTCGATTAGTTTCTTTTTACCAATCCAAGGCATCATGCCTCTTAAATTTGCACCAACTTTTTCAACTGGATGTTCTGCTAATTTTGCTCTTGTTTTTAAGAATTCTTTTTGACCACTCTTACATTCTTCCATCCACTGTTTTGTAAACTTTCCAGATTGGATGTCGTTCAAGACCTCTTTCATTCTTTTTTTTGTTTCTGCCTTATTTATTATGCGAGGGCCAGACATGTACTCACCATACTCTGCAGTATTTGATATTGAATAATTCATATTTGCAATTCCACCTT
>CETH01184417.1_pt1 | contig 10300 bp, 13 predicted proteins | sample 361461 | NCBI WGS metagenome assembly CETH01 (sample SAMEA2622695, study PRJEB7988) | marine metagenome | isolation source: saline water (ENVO:00002010), including
GGGCATGCGGGGACTGAACTCGGACTTCCCACTTTCGTGTTTGATCGCTTCGGGTATGGCCGATCAGATCCCGAACCCGAGTTTCCCGTCAATTTCATGAGTCATGCCGCTGACACTCTCGAAGAAGTACTAGCGGTTGCCGGGATAGAAGATTGCTGTCTCGTAGGGCATTCGGACGGCGGAACAATTGCATTACTTCATGGGGCCCGTTATCGTGGGCGGGTGAGGGCTATTGTTACAATCGCTGCTCATGTACGGCGGGATAGACTAACTTATGATCAGGTCCTGCGTCACAAAGAAATGTACCAAGATGGCAATATCCCCGAGTGGATGCCCCGTTTTCACGGGGAGAATGCGGCCCATCTTCTAAAATGTTGGACTGAAGTCTGGCAGAAAACGCTTTATGACACTTGGGATATTTCCAGAGAAATTTCTGCGATCGAAGTCCCGCTTATGTCTCTACAAGGGTCAGAAGATGCCTATGGTTTACCGAGCCAACTCAAGAGTATTGGAAGGGCAGTTAAACATGCCGAGACCGAGATGATCGAAGGGTTAGGCCACTTCCCTCAGTTAGAGGATCGGCCCCGAATAGTCGGGTACATCAAAGACTTCCTTGATCCTTATTGCCGCTGATAAACGGCACCCCTATAAAACCCGCCATGTCCTATATTCCTGATTATCCCTTTCCAAAACTGGAATACGGCGAAACTCTCAACGTAGCGCCCGGAATCTACTGGGTGCGTATGCCTCTGCCGTTTGCTCTAGATCATGTCAATCTCTGGCTACTTGAGGATGGAAATGGATGGACTGTTATTGACACGGGTTATAACGTCGACGAAATCAAGAGAATCTGGAGCAGTGCGATCAACGACATTGCTCCTGCTGCACCTATAAAACGGACTATCGTGACGCATTTTCATCCCGATCATCTGGGCCTAGCGGGGTGGTTTGAAGAAAAGTACGGTGCAACGCTTTGGATGACCTATGCCGAATGGCTGCAGGGTCATGTTGCGGTTTCAGAGACAGTAACCCACAACTTCGATCGCTGGATCGAGTTCTATAGAGATAATGGGGCACCCGATGAGATGACTGCCGGCTTTAAAGAGGTCCGTGCCGCGTTCCAGGACCCATGGTACCGATTGCCAGAAACAGTCAAACGAATTCAGGATAACGAGAGGATCAATATCGGCGGCCGCACTTGGCAGATCATCACTGGTGGAGGTCATAGCCATGAACACGCATCACTATGGTGTGAGGACCTTAACGTGCTTATCTCTGGTGATCAGATTTTACCCCGGATAAGCTCGAATATCAGCCTCTGGTATACCGAGCCAGATGGTAACCCCCTTCGCCATTATTTCGAGAGTTTTAAAAAGTATCGCCACCTTCCGCGAGATGTGCTGGTGCTTCCCTCGCACGACTATCCCTTCCGGGGTTTGCATGACCGGTTGGATGACCTCAGGTCGCACCACCAGTTGCGGCTAGACGCTGCCCTCAAGGTTTGTGCAGAGCCGCAAACAGCAGCCGAAGTGATCCCCTCGCTTTTTAGTCGCAAAATCGGCGTTTTTGAATTCGGGTTCGCTATAGGTGAAACTCTCGCGCACCTGAACTACCTAGTGGATAATGGCTCACTTACTCGCCGACGCGACGAAGACGATATTATCCGATATCGACGTGTAGCCTAAACTATGCTTTTAGAAATAGGAAAGTCGGTTCAAATTCCGACCGAGGTCACTGAAGCGCTATCCGCTGAAACTCTTGGGAATCCTGGTGTTAACGTGTTGGCGACACCCTGCCTCGCGGCACTATGTGATGATGCCGCCGCCAAAGCGTGTAGTGAGATTTCGACGCGCCGGATGCGGGTCGATATCCGTCATGTCGCAGCCACCTCGATCGGGGACACTGTTCGGATTACTGCCAAAATCATCGCGGTGACTGAGACCCTCGTTGTATGTCGTATTGATGGGAAAGATTCGATGCGTGAAATAGTGAATGGTCACGTCAGCCGGTCCTTTGCCTGATGCCTGAGTACCGAACGGGTCTGATGGCAAGGCAATTAGTGCCTCTGTCAAACGCGCATTTTGACAAGTCAGGCGTTTCGGTCAAAACCCTCCACCTCGCTTGCGAAATGGCGTGCCATAATATACTCGCTGCCCGTTACGACAACGATGATGCCAGCGTTGGCATACGAAACGATATTTGGTTTTGGGGTGATGCGGAACAGGGCTCATATCTCGAGGCTGATGCGGTCATTTCAGGAATAGATAGGAAACGTATTATTTTCAATGTTTTCGTGCGATCAGGGGTTACAGAGATAGCCCGGGGTCAACACGAGCGGCTTTTAATCTCTAAATCCGCCTTTATGGGATTGGTCGAAGAAAACTGAAATGCCAGGATCGATTTGCGTTCAGTGATTTCTCTAGCTTATTATATTTCTGTGTATTGTAAATTTAGTTTGTGTGTTTCCAAGGGAGGATTAAATGAAGTTCAATAGAATAATTATGTCCACCGTTGCGCTTGGCGCCGCAGTGGCGTTAACACCTACCTTTGTTGCCGCGGCAACTGTTATGAAAATTGGTTTTGTAACGATCAATGATGGCCAACATAAATCGGCTAAATGGATCCAGAAAGAAGTGAATAAACGGACAGGCGGATCCATTGACGTAAAGGTATTTCCGGCAGCTCAACTCGGTAAAATTCCGCGCCAGATTGAAGGCGTACTTTTGGGAACGCAGGAGGCCTTTATCTCACCTCCCGGTTTCTTTAAAGGCCTGAACCCAGCATTTGCCGCGCCTGACGCACCCGGTCTTTTTGATAGCTTCGCGCATCAGACCAACACATTGAATCACCCCGACGTGCGCGAAAAGTTTCTAAACCTTGCCACTTCAAAGGGAGTGACGGGTAAGTATATCGTGTGTGCAGGCGCATCCGCCTTTGCTATGCGAAACCCAGTTCGCTCACTTAGCGATGCCAAAGGTAAGAAGATCAGAGTCCTCGCCTCTCCGATGGAAGTAGCGATTATGCGGGAACTGGGTGCAGCGGGTACGCCGATGCCCTATTCTGAAGTTCTGCCTGCAATACAGCGTCGTGTGATTGATGGTGCCAGTTCCGCGGTTGTTGTTATGGGACCGTCGAAATTTTATACGGCGGCAAAGTACCTGACCCCAACCCACTTTACCTATATACCGACTGCTATGTGGACTAGTGCTAAATGGCTTGCCAAATTGTCTCAAAAGCAGCGGGAAATTCTCGACCAAGTCGGCAAGGAAGTTACGGCAACCGCGAACAAGTGGTCTGAAGACGATACGAAGGCTTGGGAGAAGAAATGGGGCGACGAAGGCGGTACGGTAATTCGTTTGAACGAGGATGAGAGAAAAACCGCCCTCGCCAAGCTGCGTCCGTTGGAAAATATCTTTCTAAAAGATCCCAAGATCGCGCCTATGTACAAGCTGATTAAGGCAACTGCGGCTAAGACACGGAAGTAGCTTTTCTAAGAAATAAGAAAAGGGGCCGGCATTCGCCGGCCCCTTTTCTTATTCTGTAATTTACATATTATTTTCCTTTGAAGACAGGCTTGCGTTTTTCGCGCAGTGCATTGATACCTTCTTGGTGATCCTCGGTAATGTTGGACTTCGATTCCAGTGATAGCGAATAATCCAAATTGGCGGACACAATCTGTTTGAGCGGAGCATTGATGGCCTGTTTGGTCCATTGGATTGCGCGTATCGCGCCATTGGCGAGCTCGTGAGAAAAATCGTTAACGACTTTATCCAGTTCTTCAGCGGGTACGCAGCGATTAATTAATCCCATATTAGCAGCGCGCTCCGCCGTCAGCATCTCGCCGGTATAAAGAAACTCTCGGGCACGGGCGAAACCGATTAAATAGGGCCAAATCCCTGAGCCACCGTCACCGGCGGTCAGACCGACCTTAACGTGGGGATCGCCGATCCGCGCGGTGTCTGCCGCCATAATGACATCGCAGTATAGTGCTAGAGTCGCGCCTAACCCCGCAGCCGCGCCGTTAAGCTTGGCAATGACTGGTTGTCGGCAATCTAAGATTGATATCATGGAACGCTTGCCTTCTTCAGACAGTGTTTCCCACCCCCACGGTTCGTCGATTAGTTCTTGCAGCCACTCGGCATCTCCACCAGCGCAGAAAGCGCGCCCAGCTCCTGTCAGGATAACGACGTCCACGGATCGGTCACGATTTATATCTTCAAAGACTTGGGATAGCTCAACATGCATTGGTCCATTGATAGCATTAAGCTTCTCGGGCCGGTTCAGGGTGACGGTCAAAACGCGCTCATGTTTCTCGAATAAAAGTGTTTTGTATTTGCTGTAGTCCATTAATCGTCCCTCTTAATCCAGCCAGGTAGTGAAGTCGTCGACATCAATGCGGTCAGGCTGGAACAAGTTGACCGAAGAGCCCTTAGCTGGCCAACCAATGCTCATGCCACCTATCAGGGTGAAGTCGTCTCCCACCTCGAACATTTCGTGAGCGATGTGGGGAAATTCTCCAAGCGCTCCCTGAGCGATAGTCGATAGTCCCCAGCCACGTGCTGCCACAGAGATAGACTGTATGAAGGTTCCATAGTCTAGCCATGAGCCATGCTCCAACTCTGATGGAATCCAGAAGATTAGCCCGGTGGCAGCTCCAAAGAATCTGTAGTTACTTACAAAGGCGTCGCGGCGAGATTCGCGGTCTTCTCGGGCAATCTCCAATGCCCCATAAAGTCCGAATCCACAGGCGCGCCGACGGAATAGAAATTCCTCGCGGAACTCTCTCGGATAATAGTGATATTGCATATCGCGCGGTTCGCCGCTTTTTTCAGCTGCGATCATTGCATCCGTATATTTACGCCGCGCGTTTCCGTTGAGGACGTGTACCTTCCACGGCTGGATATTTGAACCGGACGGGGCCCAGCGGGCAGCTTCCAAAATACGCCGCATCAGATCTCTCGGCACAGGTTTGTTCTGGAATGCGCGGATAGAACGCCTTGAAACCAGCGCATCTTCAGCGTGCATATCTGGACGAGGCATGCCGGGATCGGTCATTTCTCTTTTTCGCTGGCGTAAGGAGTCTTCCGCCGACATCAGCGACGGGCGAGGGTTTTTAGACATAGGGTATTACTCGGTATTAATTATCGACGGAAGGTGCGGGTGGCAATTTTCCCCGCCATTTGATCCAGTTAAAGCTCGTATCGCAGCTCCGGCAGCCGAACATAACCTCGGATGTAGCACCACCGAATAATGATATGACTTCAAGATCACTGGAACCGCATTCCGGACAGGTTACTCCGTCAAAGTCAGGGTCGCCTGTATGTAAATCGCGCTGTCGGGCAGCATATCCGCCCGGGTCTCTAACAACCCGGGTGAAGCCACCATGGGAAGGCCCATCAGTGGGCAAGTCCGGCGTCCTTAAAACGTACAATTTCGAACAAACTGTCCGGCATTGGGCCAAAGCGGCGCGCATCTGAGCGCCAGTCCTTGGCAAATTGGATAGACTTGTCCTGTATTAGGTCAGAACCGAGTAAAGCTTCCGCTTTGGCGACTTCCTTGATAAACGCGTCGCGCAATTTTTTCAGGGGAACGTCGCGAATGCCGGCTGCGTGAAGCGGGTCTTTGCCACGGGCAGGACCGTACCATTGCAGCGACAATGGGTAGCGACGGGCGAAAGCTCTTTGGAATAACTTCGATTGTGTCTTGCCCTCGCCAATAATTTGGAACCAACCCTGCGCATATTTCAGGTGAAAGTATGTTTCTTGGCCAATTTTCTTTGCAATACCAGCAACTGCGCGATCCTCGTGCTTCAAGAATCCGGACGCAAGCATCCAAGTCGCCAGTTCTGCTAGCCATGTGGAGACGATAAAATCTTCCCATCCGGAAGGCGCTTCATCCAATAGGTTGGACGAGCAGATTTCCTTCGGTCCGCGGCCTCGTTCTATATATTCATAATCGTGACCGTGCGCAGCGAGGAACTGATAAATAGCCCTTGTGTGGCCGTAATTCGCTGTGCACATGCCTAGGATTGCCGCAAAATCAGGAAGTGATCTTCCATTCATGGTACATTCAGCATACCAATTTCCTAACACTAATTTGGTGTCGGCGATTGCTAGGAGATCGTTTTCAAAATTTTGATCTAATTTGGAGCCTGGGCTACCTGGTGTATATACCATTTTAATTTTTCCTATGATCTGACCTCGGTCAAGCCATCTTGATCTTGGCCGACTTTCCCTCTTCGGTGACTGTGATGATCGCTTCTAGCGGCACCACGCACATTTCTCTCCATTTGTGCTGATCGTAAATGTACCAAGCACGTACCTGAGCGAGTTGATCATTGGGAGCCTCTACTGATCCCACATGTGCCAGTTCCGAGTGCGAATCCTTACGAGCAAATACCTCGTAGTATTTTGGCTCTTTCCCGCCTCGTTCTCGTTTTTGGTCAATTTTTTTCCTAGATTTTAGTTTAGTTGCCATTTTTATTTCCGTATTTCAAACTTGAATACCGTTGGCGCGCATCATTTCTTGAACCTCCGGCTCGATCATGTCGCGTGACCAAGGTAGGTGCCAACCTTGTTCAACCAAAACCTCGGTCACCCCGGGAAGTGCCTGCACCGCCTCTCGAACGTTTTCGCGTAACATTCCTGCACCGGGGCACCCCATACAGGGAATACAGACCTGTACGGACACTACGCCATCATCGGTGATATCTATCTCGCGCAACATTCCCATGCGACGCAGACTGACAGGTACGTGAGGGTCATGCACGCTCTCTAGAGCTTGCACCACATCCTTTTTCGAAGGCGGGATCATTAGATCACTCATCGCGATGGTTCGGTTACTGTGCAGAACTTACCAGAGGTCTTTTCCCCATTCTTCGGAAATAACGCGGGCAATCGACGGCACCTTATGCTTAGAGCCTTTCTTCCAGATCTTGAGCTGTTCTTCCCAAGTAATTTGGCGTTCATAATCCCACTGACGCTTTTCTTCGTCCAGATAGATTGGAGGTTCGTAATCTAGAACATATTTACCGGTCTCTTCATCGAAATACGCTGGAACTTTGATGCCGACACTCTCCGAGAATGGAACCACACGCGATAGCCACTTCTGGCGCATTTCGTCATTCGACGCACCGCGGATACGGTAGGAAAGTTGATCAGTCCGAGTTTTCCGGTTGTCCGGCATCCCAAACCAAGACGCACAAAGGGGAAAATAGAAATCAATCATTTCCTGAACGCGCCGGCGACTTTCCTCCGACTGATTCCAAAAGAATTTTGTCCAGCGCTCGCCGTGACTAACGTGGAAGGTTTCCTCGTAATTGACCTTACGCAAAGATCGGGCAAGTGGCCCGTAAGAACAATTTTCTTCTAGATCGACAGTGGTAATGTATCCAGCGCGGTCACCATAACACATTGAAACCACAGACTCTATGTAGTCCTCATGCGGAAATTCCAGCATCTGAAAGGTCCGCCATTCTTCAGGGTCTCGTTCAAATAGGAACTTATGCGTATCATATCCAAAGTCTTCCAAGATACGGTACATCATCTGGGCGTGCCCTAGCTCGTCCTGACAGGCAGCAGCAATCGCAATCTTGTCTTCTAAAGTTGGAGAGGTTTTGATTGCCGGTGAATATGTCGGTAGCGTAACCACCTCAAGATCCGCGGCGATGTGAACAGTATTGACCAAGACATCTTTGTATCGGTCCGTCATTTCCTCAACATCTTCGAGTTGGTAACCGGTGGCAATCTTTTCCTGAAGCGCGCGTTCCCGCGGATCTTCCTGAACCTCTTTGATCGCAGTTGCCATTTCTCTTAACCCTCTCTTCTTGTCGGATGATTTAGTGAATTATTATTACTAATTTAGAACGTGAACATCGTCTGGGCTAGGCCGCGACCCCATCAAATACGAAATCTCGGAAAGCCCGCGCAAAATCCTGACCCTTGAGGTCGTTACCCCGCATATACCACTCAACGTAACACCCCTTGTTAATCGCCATTATAATGCTGGCTAATTCTTCCGCTCCGATTGCCTTTCGGAATATACCACTTTTTTGGCCGGACTTAACTGTTTCCCGAAGGGCACCCTCCATTCGTGCCATCAGTTCGATCAAACGTTGCTCAATCTCGTCTCCTGATCCGTTGAACTCGGCACTCATCAAGATCGCTAGCAACATATATTCCGTTTTCTCTGCGCCAATAACGGATTGGGATCGCACGAAAGCGTTAAGGCGGTCTTTTGGGTCCTCACCGGATGCATTCATCGCTGCAATAGTCGGCTCGACAGTAAGTTCTTCAGTGCGATCTAGTAAAGCCTTGAGAACATTGGCTTTACTCTTAAAATAAAAATATACCGCGCCTTTTGTCAAACCAGCGGCTTGCGCAATTACCTCTACTGTCGTCGCATGATAGCCCTGAGTTATAAACAACGTCAGCGCCTTGCCAAGTAACGCCTCTATACTCGCCGCACGCTGTTCGCGCTTGGTCGTCGGACGTTCCCGATCAGACGTTTCATCCAGTTTTTGAATTCGCGTGTTCATAACACCATTGATCGACATACTGATCGGACAGTATCTTCTTTTGCATAATTTTTCAACCGGCGAGGTGCCGGGATCCCGATTATATGATCGCCTATTGAACAAAACTCATACCGCGCTAAATTGCCTTGATGAGTAAATCTGATAAGCAGATCTCCCTTGATAGGAAGAAACTAGTGAAACCAGAGTATTGGTTAATCGGCTTTCTTCTGCTGATTGGAGCTATTTCTGTGCCGGCTATGCAGAATGTTTACCTACTTCAGTCTTTTGTTCTTTCCATCTGCACGGGTCTAGGGCTTTAAAGACGGGGCGTTGACCCGCGGCGACCAATGGGATGGTGCCACATTTCCACCGCTGATCCGTTACGTTTTATATTCTTGATAAATCTCCTATTACCTACCTATGCCTACGCCTATGTGGTTTAGCATGGAGGTATCTTTCTCCTCGACGAACCTTTTTTCGACCACGGCAATAACGTTTACGATACCGAGCCGAATAATAAGAAAACTCGGGTTCGTGCGAACGACGCCCTTGGCGGGGGAACTTGGTATACAACTCTGGCGCAGCTCCCAAACCTTACGATCCCAACGCACCGGGTGACGAGACACTCAGGTTTAGCGCTGGGTCCTTCGCGGTTTCTATGATCGGTGTTTCCCTGATCATCCTTCTTCTTCGTTTTTTCCCGATTTTATTTTCTCGTTTCGAGATCAATTACGATATCCCTTAACCGAGCAACCAAATGAAAAATCGCCGCCTTTCCGAGGCTTATAGATGAGCGAGACCTTGCAAAGACATTTGTCCTCAACAAGCAAAGCGTGTCCGCCCGAAAATAATGTGATAAGCGTCTGACTGATAATGTCATAATGACCTAGAATCATGCCGCTGATATGTTTGCAAACTGACGGTATACGCGGATCACACGCTTCGATCTTGGAAATGATACAACATGCTTCTATCTTGGAAATGATAAGGTCTATCGGACGGCTTTCACGGGCTCTGATCGTTCAGTTGTTTGGAGGTCGGGCTCTATCGCCTTATGGGAGGGGTTAATGGCTATATGTCGGCCTTTTCTCTAGTTAATCTTGGACGCGTCTTGACGCGAGGCGAAGCGAAAGAGGGCCAGGTTCCTACCGATGGGCCGCAGATGTGCGGCGATATCGATATAAGGATCGCGCGGGATGGTACTTGGCACTATCTCGGTTCTCCGATCGGCCGCGAATCGCTGGTAAAGTTGTTCGCATCAGTACTAAATCGTGATGAGGCTGGAGATTTCTGGTTAGTAACGCCTGCCGAATTATGTCGGATTAAGGTGGATGATGCGCCGTTCAATGCTGTTGAGATGATTGTAAGCCATGGAAAAAATGGACAAGTCCTTAATTTTCGCTCGAATATCGGCGAAACCGTTACGGCTGGACCGGATCACCCTATCCGAATCGAAATTGAACCGGAAACCGGTGAGCCGTCGCCTTATATTATGATAAGAGATGGTCTAGAGGCGTTAATTGTTCGATCCGTTTTTTATGATTTGGTGGAAATCAGTGAAGAACGAGAGGTGAATGGAAAAACCATGCTTGGCGTTCGTAGCGGCGGCGTTTTCTTCAAACTCGGGGACATCGATGATGCCTAATGATGGTTTGCGCATTGGCCGAGATCACATTATGAGCGCGTTCGAAGGTCCCGGAATCGATCCACCGTCACTGGATAACCGAGGTGACGGCTACGGCTGGATTTCCCAGGAACGAGAATCGTTCCCGCAGAATATCACTC
>CETH01171272.1_pt1 | contig 10299 bp, 9 predicted proteins | sample 361461 | NCBI WGS metagenome assembly CETH01 (sample SAMEA2622695, study PRJEB7988) | marine metagenome | isolation source: saline water (ENVO:00002010), including
CCCCATCTTTAACTAGCTGATTGTGTAATTTGTATAATTTTTTTTCGTTACCAGGTATAATTTTTGATGAAAATATTACGGTATCATCTTTTTCGATTGCAACATCTGGATGAATATTTTTTGAAATTCTTGACATTGCTCCGAGGGGTTCTCCTTGACTTCCGGTACACAAATAAATTATCTTATCCCTTGATATTTTTTTAGCATCTCTTGGATCTATTGGTTCAATAACATTATTTAAATATCCACATTTTTTTGCTGCTTTAAATATTCTGTGCATTGATCTGCCTACTAAAGATATTTGTCTTCCAGTTTTTTGTGCACAAAAAAATATAGTTTCCATTCTTGCAACATTGGATGCAAAAGAAGTAACTACTATTCTTTTTTTTAATCTTAACATAATATTAATTAAATTTTTTCTTACATCTAGTTCGGATCCAGCTTTTCCGATGCTGAAAACATTTGTTGAATCACAAATCATGGCCAAAACACCTTCGTCTCCTATTTTTTTTAATCTGGTTGAGTCAATTGGTTTTCCAATTAAAGGATCTGGATCACATTTCCAGTCACCTGTGTGCAAAATATTCCCAACTGGTGTTTCTATTTTTAATCCATTAGGTTCTAAGATTGAATGAGTAAGGGTTATAAATTCAATCTTAAATGGATTCAAATTTAATGTGCTGTTTAATTCAACAACATTAAGATGCGAATCAATATCAATATTTTTTTCTTTAAATTTTTCACTAATTAAAAGTGAAGTAAATGGTGTTGCAAAAATTTTACATTTAAGTTTTGGCCAAATATGTACAATTGCGCCTATATGATCTTCATGAGCATGTGTCAAAACAATTCCCATAATATTTTCTTTTTTATCTACAATAAATCCTGGATCAGGATAAATTAAATCTACTCCAGGAATTGTGTCGTCTGCAAAAGTTACTCCAACGTCTACAATTATCCATTTTTGATTATCTGGAGGTCCATATGCAAAAAGGTTCATATTCATACCTATTTCACCAGAACCGCCAAGTGGACAAAACAATAACTCTTCTTTCATTTTAATTTTTTGGCTATTTTTAAAAGCCCATTTATAGTTAAATCTTTATTTATAATAGTTTTGTGATTAAGTGAATTTTTAAATAAGTGAGAAAACCCACCTGTAATAATTAATTTATACGATTTACGAGTTTGTTTTTTAATTGAATTAACAATATTATTAATCAATCCAATATATCCATGGTAAAAACCAGCTTTGACAGCTGATTTTGTATTTTTCCCAATGATTTTTGAAATTTTTGATAAATTTATTTTTGGAATTAGTGACGCTTTAGAAACTAAAGTTTCTAAAGAAATATTTAACCCTGGAGCTATAATTCCACCCAAATACTGATTATTTACAACTACATCGAAAGTGGTTGCAGTGCCAAAATCTAAGATTATATAGTTTGACTTGTTGTCAATAACACCGATTGCATTGGCTAAACGGTCAGAGCCTACTTGTTTTTTATTAACTTTTATTTTAATAAAATTTTTTAATTTTATTTCTTTCAATTCTTTAGGCTTTTTATTTATTATGGTTTTAATATATTTTTTAATAATTTTAAAAGCTGGTGGTACTACGCTACTGAATAATATACTGTTAATTTTTTTCTTATAAAAAATCAAATAATTTAATTTTTTTGATAAATACAATTTATTTATCAAATTTGTTTTTAAATTGACTCGGTTAATAACTTTAAAATTGTTATTGAATAAATAAATTTTAATTTCAGTATTTCCTATATCTCCAATTAAGTACATAAAATTTTCTAATAGATTAACTGTTCGATTTCAAATGGTTTATTTTTTTTTCATATTGTTCTTTAATGTTTTTAATAATGAGTAATTTATCAACCTTTTTAACATAATTAGATAGGTGAGTCGTTGGGTATTTTGTAGTATTAGGGCTTTTAAATAAATTTATACCTATCCCAATAACAATGAATCTTTTTTCGTTATGAAATATAGTTTCCTGTAATATGCCACAAATTTTTTTATTTTTAATTAAGATGTCATTAGGTGCTTTAATTTTAACTTTTTCTGAAACAAATTTTGTAATAATATTTTTAATTATTAAACAATTTCTTTTTGTAAGTTTGTCTAATGAAAGATTGTGATTTATTTCAAAAAAAATAGATATAAACAAATTTCCTTTTGATGAAATCCATTTATTCCCATGTTGACCTCTTCCTTTTGTTTGCTTTTCAGCTATTATAATTCCTTTTGAATTTCCTTGTTTTATTTTTTTTATAGCAACATTATTAGTACTATCAGTGACTTTGAGTAAGAATTTTTTAAATTTCATTAAATTATATTTATCCTTGATACAATTTCTGTAAGTACGCTTGGATAAATAAAATATAAAAGTATAAAAAGTGTTGATACTAATAATGTAGCTCTTAGTCCTGGGTGATGATCTTTATCATAGCTTTCTACTTCAGGATCAAAATATATTATCTTAATAATTCTAATGTAATAAAAAGCTGAAACTACCGTGGATAGAAGTCCTACAATTGCCAATAAGTACATTGATTTTTCAATAACTGCCATAAAGATATAAAATTTTGCAAAAAAACCTGCTAACGGTGGTATTCCAGCTAGTGAGAATAAAATTATTAATAAACAAAAAGATATAATTGGATGGTTTTTAGACAAACCTGATAAATCATTTAAATTTTCGCTATAATTTTCTTTTTTTCTTATCATAAAAAGGCAGCTGAAAAGTGCTATATTCATGACCATATATATAGTTATATAAATTATAGAACTTTGTATTCCTTGATTTGTTCCGACTAGTAGTCCAGCTAAAGCATAACCCATGTGTCCAATTGAACTATATGCTACAAGTCTTTTTATATTTTTTTGTCCTATTGCAGCAACTGCGCCAAAAACCATTGACGCTATGGATAAAAATATGATTATTATTTGCCATTGATCTATTAAATTTATAAATGGTACATATAAAAATCTTATAAAAACTGTTAAAGCTGCTATTTTTGGCAAAACTGCAAAAAATAATGTGACCGACGTGGGAGAGCCTTGGTAAACATCTGGTGCCCACATATGAAAAGGTACTGCAGAAATTTTAAAAGCAAGACCCACAATAATAAATACTACTCCAAAAGTAATACCATAATGAAACTCACTTAAATTTAATTCTGAAATTGAATTAAAATTAGTAGTGCCTGAGAAACCGTAAATTAGAGAACATCCGTATAGAAGCAAACCTGAAGATAATGCGCTTAAAATAAAATATTTTAGGCCAGACTCTGATGATAAAATGTTGTCTCTATTAAAAGATGCCAAAACATAAAGAGATAAAGATTGCAATTCTAAGCCTAGATAAAATACAATCAAATCATTTGAACTAATCATAATCATCATACCTAATATTGAGCTTAAGATTAAAACAGGATATTCAATTAAAAAAATTTTATTTAACTTCAAATATTTTGACGAAGTCAGCATTACAAAAAAACCTGAAATGGAAATTAATATTTTCATAAAAGTTGAAAGTTCATCTATTTTATAACTATAAGAAAATAAATTTGCATTTGATTGAGTAATTAATTTAAAATTTAATGTAAACAGAACAATCAATGAAAAAATAGAAAGATTATAAATTAATGAAGATGAATTTTTTTTAAAAACTCCAACGATCAATAAAAACATTAATATTAATGATATAAAAATTTCTGGAAATATAAGGTTTAGATTATTCATAATTTAATTAATTTAATTGGCTCCAATATTTGAATTATAAATTTCAATTAAATTTTCAACAGAAGTTTCTACAGTATTTAACAAAGGTTCAGGATAAAAACCAAAAAAAATAATTGGAATTGCCAAGCTCCACAATATAATTATTTCAGAATTTTTAAGATCAATTAAACCTTTTAAATCATTGTTTGTTAAATTTCCAAATACAACTCTTTTATAAAGCCACAACATATAAGCAGCAGCCAAAATAATACCTAAGCTAGCTATACATGCGACTAAAAAATTTTTTTTGAAAACGCTAATCAAAATTAAAAGCTCACCAATAAACCCAGTAGTTCCAGGTAATCCAACTGCACCTAGCGTAAATATCATTAATACAATTGCGTACTTTGGCATTATAGAAACTAATCCTCCATATTTGTTAATTAGTCTTGTGTGTGCTCTTTCGTAAATAACGCCTACACACAAAAATAAAGCAGCAGAAATAAGTCCATGGCTTATCATTTGAAATATACTTCCTTCTATTCCCTGTTGTGTCATTGTAAAAATACCTAGAGTAACAAATCCCATATGCGCAACTGAAGAATATGCAATCAACTTTTTTATATCTTCTTGCATTAAAGCTACAAGTGACGTGTAAATAATTGCGATTAAACTTAATGAATAAATTAATGGTATAAAATATTCTGATGCTACTGGAAATAATCCTAACGAAAATCTAATGAAACCATAGCCTGCCATTTTTAAAAGTATAGCAGCTAACAAAACTGATCCGGCTGTTGGTGCTTCAACATGTGCATCAGGTAACCATGTATGCACAGGCCACATAGGAGTTTTTACAGCAAATGAACTAAAAAAGGCTAACCATAATAAATTTTGATACTTGGTATCTATACCTAATTCAAAAAGTTTTTCTACATCTGTAGTCCCTGTCATCCAATAAATGGAAATAATTGCAATTAACATCAGAACTGAACCAAGCAAAGTGTATAAAAAAAATTTAAATGCAGAATAAACTCTTTTTTCTCCACCCCAAATACCTATTATTAAAAACATTGGAATTAATCCACCTTCAAAAAAAAGATAAAATATAATTAAATCTAATGAACAAAAAACACCAATCATTAATGTTTCCATTAGTAGTATGGCAATTAAAAAATCTTTAAGTCTATTTTTTATTGACGAATTAACAGCAATTACACATATTGGGGTAATAAAAGTTGTTAAAATAATAAATAAAATAGATATTCCGTCGACTCCAACTTTATAATTTACAAAGCCAAGCATCCATTCGCGATTTTCAACAAATTGAAATTCTGAAGTTGTTTTATCGAAAATTAACCAAAGATAAATTGATAATATAAAATTAGCTAAAGTAATAAATAATGCAATATATTTACTGCTTTCGTAAGTTTTATTTTTTGATTTAGAAAAAAAAATAAAAAATGATCCTATGACAGGTAATAAAATTAGATATGATAAAATAGGAAAGTTCATTATTTAATTATTAATAAAGTTAAAAAAATTGAAAATCCTATTAACATAACAAAAGCATATTGATAAATATATCCACTTTGGAATTTAACAGCCTTAATTGAAAAACTTTTAATTAATTTTGATATACCATCTGGTCCAAACCTATCAATTACAGAGCCATCGACTTTTTTCCAAAAAAATAATCCAATCTTTTTGATCGGCATAACAAATAAATAGTCATATAGTTCATCAAAATACCATTTATTTTTTAAAAAAAGATAAAAAGGTTTGTTCATATATACTAATTCCTCAGTGATTTTTTTATTTTTTACAAAAATTAAATAAGCAAATGGAATAGAAAAAATTACTAAAGCAGGTGTTAAAAAAATAAACCAGTTGGGGGGATGTTCATTACTTAATGGTTCAAGAAAAAAAATTGAATTTTTCCAAAATAAACTAGCACTATTTGATCCAATAAATAATTCTTTAAATAAAAAACCTGAACCAATTGCTCCGATCCCTAGAATAAAAAGCGGAATAAGTATAACTAGTGGAGATTCATGTATAGTTTTTATATCAAAATTATTATTGTATGTTCCATGAAATGTTTTAAATATAAGTCTCCACGAATATAATGATGTTAAAAATGCAGTAAAAATTCCTATTGAGGCAGCATAGTATCCCGTGTTAGTACCTTTTAGATATGCAAATTCAATAATTGCATCTTTTGAATAAAATCCAGATAATAGTGGAAAGCCCGTAAGCGCTAAGGTTCCGATTACCATTAAGATATAAGTATAAGGAAGACTTCTCCATACACCCCCCATTTTAGTTATATCTTGTTCATCTTTAAATGAATGAATTACTGAACCTGAGCCTAAAAATAAAAGAGCTTTAAAAAAAGCATGAGTGAATAAATGAAACATAGCAACATTATAGGCACCAACACCTGTTGCAAAAAACATGTAGCCAAGTTGACTACAAGTCGAGTATGCAATAATTTTTTTAATATCATTTTGAGCAAGGGCAACTGTTGCTGCAAACAGAGCTGTTGACATTCCAACGACTGTAATTAATGTAAGAGCCATTTCAGAATATTCAAATATAGGTGAACATCTAACAACTAAAAAAACTCCTGCTGTTACCATTGTTGCTGCATGGATTAATGCTGAAACTGGAGTGGGACCCTCCATTGCATCTGGTAACCATGTATGTAGGAAAATTTGAGCAGATTTTCCCATGGCACCGATAAATAATAAAATACATATTAAATTGATAGGATTTGTTTCAATTCCTAAAAAAATAATTTTCTTCTCAATAAAATTTGGAACCTGCAGAAATACTTCATTGTAATTAACTGTTCCAAATATATAGAAAATTAAAAAAATTCCCAAAGCAAAACCAAAATCACCTACCCTGTTAACTACAAATGCTTTTATTGCAGCTGCGTTGGCAGATTCTTTTTTAAACCAAAAACCTATTAAAAAATATGAACATAGACCTACACCTTCCCATCCAAAAAATAATTGAAGAAAATTATCTGATGTAACTAGTGTCAGCATTGTAAAAGTAAATAAAGAGAGATATGCCATAAATCTTGATCTATCAGGATCTTTGGACATATAACCAATTGAATAAATATGTACTAACGCTGAAATTAAAGTAACAACAACCAACATTACTGAAGTAAGTGGATCTATATTTATAGACCAATTTACAGTTAGAGATCCTGAGCTGATCCAAGTAGCAATAACTACGTTTTTTTCATAACCATAAATCAAAACTTTATAAAATATAAAAATTGATAATATTGCTGATATTGAAACAAACAAACTAGTTATAATTTCTGAAGTTCTTTGACCTATATATTTGCCTAAAAAACCAGAAATTAAAGAAGCTATTAAGGGAAAAAATATTATTATATATTCTATATACTGCATATTAACCTTTAAGATTATGAATCTCTTCAACTCTAATAGTTCCAGCATTTCTAAAATAAACTACGATTATGGCTAGACCTATTGCAGCTTCTGCAGCTGCAACAGTTAAAATTAGTAATGTAAATATTTGACCTGTTAAATCATTTAAAAAAATTGAAAAAGATACTAAGTTAATATTTACTGCCAATAAGATTAGTTCAATACTCATAAGTATAACTATAATATTTTTTCTATTTAAAAATATTCCAACAACTCCAATGGTAAAGATAATTGCACCTAGGGTTAAATAATGTCCAAGACCTATTTCAAACATCTATTTTTACTCCTTTGTAAGTTTCAACTTTAACAACTTCCACACCTTCATGTCTTTCTCTGGATATTTGTTTAAAGTAACTTTGCCTTTTTAATCCAGTTCTCTGTCTAAAAGTTAAAACAATTGCTCCAATCATTGCTATAAGTAGAATCATACCGGATATTTGAAACAAATGTATATAATCAGTGTAAAGTACAGCTCCAATAGAATGTGTATTTGATGTTTCTGTAATAGTGTTAGATGATAGTGATTTTATTAAATCCGGTTTATATTTCCATCCACCAACTACAATTATTAATTCAAAAAAAATAATGATACTAAATAGCAAACCGAATGGTATGTGTGAACTACTTGTACTTGACGCAAACCATTCATTTTTTTGCTGTGCAACATTAAGCATCATTACAACAAATAAAAATAATACTGCAACAGCACCTACGTAAACAATTAACATCATCATTCCTAAAAATTCCGCACCTATCATTATGAATAAACATGAAACGCTAATAAAATCTAAAATTAAAAAAAAAACTGAATGAACTGTATTTTTAGATGCTGTGACCATTATTGCTGAAAAAATTGCAATAAATGAAAAAGTATAAAAAAATATCGAATGAGCTATCATAATTGCTTATCTGTAAGGTCCATCAGATTTAATATTTGCTGCTAGCAAGCTTTCCCATCTGTCACCATTTTCCAGTAATTTCTCTTTATTATAATAAAGCTCTTCCCTAGTTTCAGTGGCAAACTCAAAATTTGGACCTTGCACAATTGCATCAACTGGACAAGATTCTTCACACAATCCACAATATATACATTTGATCATATCAATATCGTATCTAGTAGTTTTTCTACTTCCGTCAGGTCTTTGGGTAGATTCAATAGTTATTGCTTGAGCTGGGCAAACTGCTTCACAAAGTTTGCATGCTATACATCTTTCTTCGCCATTAGGATATCTTCTAAGAGCATGCTCACCTCTAAATCTTGGACTTATAGAACCTTTTTCAAATGGATAGTTAATTGTTTTTTTTGATTTAAAAATTTTTTTAATAGCTAAAAATAGTGCAGTTAAAAAATCAATCAAAAAAATAGTTTTTAATAATCGAATAATATTCATAGTTAAACCACAGGTAGTAAATTAAAATAAAATAAATAACTCGCAGTTAAAATCACCCATAATAGCGAAAAAGGTAAAAATATTTTCCAACCTAACCTCATTAGTTGATCATATCTATATCTTGGAACAATAGCTTTAACTAATGCAAAAAGGATAAATAAAAATAATATTTTAAATATTAGCCATATCGGGCTGGGAATTAAATTAAATGGATAAGTTTCTATGGGTGATAGCCAGCCACCTAAAAATAATATTGACCCCATTGCACACATTAATAAAATATTAGCGTATTCACCAAGCCAAAACATTGCGTACATCATTCCTGAATACTCCGTTTGATATCCAGCAACTAATTCAGCCTCAGCCTCAGGTAAGTCAAATGGCGGTCTATTTGTTTCCGCTAATGCTGATATAAAAAAAATAACAAACATCGGAAATAGTGGAATAATGAACCAAAGATTTTCCTGTGCTAATACAATATCTTTTAAATTAAGAGAACCTACACATAACAATACATTAATAATAATTATTCCAATTGAGACTTCATATGAAACCATCTGTGCAGCTGATCTAATGGACCCCAAAAAAGGATATTTAGAATTAGAAGCCCATCCACCCATAATTATTCCATAAACTCCCAATGACGAAATAGCAAAAAGATATAAGATTCCGACATTTATATCTGCTAAAATTAACTTTTCACTAAAAGGTATTACTGCCCATGCTACTAAAGCAAGAGTCATGGTAACCATCGGAGCAAGAATAAAAATTATTTTATTTGAACTAGCTGGTATTATTATTTCTTTAAAAATATATTTTAGTGCATCTGCCAATGATTGAAATAATCCAAAAGGACCTACTACATTGGGACCTCTTCTTTTTTGAACAAAAGCCCATACTCTTCTGTCAAGCCATACAATCATTGCAACGGATACAAGGACAGGGATAAGTAAAAACAATATTTTGTAAGTTTCTTCTAATAATATTGAAATATATTCAAACACACTAACCTTCAGTTTCTGTATTTTTTAATTTAAGTTTTTCGTTACGACAATCAGTCATAGTTTTTGATGATCTGGCAATAACGTTTGAATAATAATAATCTATGTAATCTATATTAATATTTTCAGACACATAACTATAATCAACAACATTATTATTATTTTTCTTATTTTCATTTAAAAAATTCATCATTGTAGCAACAAGTTCATCTTGATTATTAAATAATTTTTTTCTTTTAAGTAATTTTGATAGCATGTTTATAATTTCCCAGTCTTCTTTTGCTTTTCCTGGCGGATAAGAAGCTTTATATGATTTTTGAATGACACCTTCTAAGTTTGTATAATGACCATCTTGCTCAGTATAAGCGGCTCCAGGCAAAATTATATCAGCTATTTCAGCGCCTTTGTCACCATGACTTCCAATATAGATAATAAACTCGTTGTTTTTTTTAAAATCTAAATTATCTTGTCCAAATAAAAATAAAATTTTAAAACTATTATTTTTAAGTTTTTTAAGAGCAACGTTTTCTCCATTATTTGAACTTAGTACATCCAGGTCGTAAGAACCCACGGTGGATGCATGGTTTGAAAGGATATTTAGTGAATTCCAATTTTTGTCTATTTTATTATTTTTGTATAAATATTTTTTAACTTCTTCAAATATGTATTTACCTGATTTATTTTTTAAAACTG
>CETH01024944.1_pt1 | contig 10298 bp, 10 predicted proteins | sample 361461 | NCBI WGS metagenome assembly CETH01 (sample SAMEA2622695, study PRJEB7988) | marine metagenome | isolation source: saline water (ENVO:00002010), including
ATTTAAGACTAATATGATTTATGAACCTAATTAAGTCAACATCCACATTCAGCTTCTTTACGTTAATTAGCAGAATTCTTGGATATTTTAGAGATGTTTTAATAGCTATTAACCTAGGATCAGGTCCATTAGCTGACGCATTTTTTGTAGCATTTAGAATTCCAAGTACTTTTAGAAGACTTTTCTCAGAAGGATCTTTTAATGCTGCATTTGTACCAAGTTATAACTCAGAGTTAATTAAAGGAAAAAAGAAAGGACAAATATTTGCAAATAATATTTTAAGTTTATTAATTATAGGTTTGTTTTTTATAGTTTTATTAATTGAAATATTAATGCCAGGATTTGTATGGTTAATAGCACCAGGATTTGCAGAAAATTCTGAAAAGTATGAACTTACAATATTTTTAACAAGAATTACTTTCCCCTTTTTATTATTTGTAAGTTTAGCATCATTTTTTTCTGCAATTTTAAACTCTCACAACAAATTTGGAGCAGCAGCAGCAGCTCCAATTAGTTTAAATATAATTTTAATTTTAATACTTTTTTTTGGAAATTATATAAATGATGAACTTGTTATTTATTTATCCTACGGAGTTACATTTGCTGGATTAGTTCAGTTAATTTTTTTAATAATTTACGTTAGAAAATTTTATATTCCAAAAATTTCATTTATATTTAAAATCCAAAAAAATGTTAAATTATTCTTTAATAAACTTCTTCCAAGCATATTTTCATCAGGAGTAACACAAATAAATATTTTAGTAGGCACTATAATAGCATCTTTTCAAGCTAGCGCTGTTTCTTATCTATATTATGCTGATAGAATATATCAAATCAATCTTGCAATAGCTGGAATTGCTATAGGTACTGTAGTTTTACCAAATTTAAGTAAATATATTCAATCAAATAATAATAAAAAAATAATATTTATGCAGAATAAAGCTCTTGAGTTAAGTATGTTTTTAAGTTTACCTGCTGCCTTTGCGTTATTAGTGGCATCTGAACAAATCACATCATCATTGTTTGGATATGGTTCATTTGACAATTTAAGTGTTAAAAATTCTGCATCAGCATTATTTTATTTTGCTTTAGGATTACCAGCATTTTCATTAATAAAAATATTTTCTATTTTTTTATTCGCAAGACATAATACCAAGCAACCTTTTTATTTTTCATTATTTTCAGTATTTTTAAATATTTTTATAAGTATTTATTATTTTAAAAGTATTGGTTTTATAATAATACCAATCGCTACAACAATATCTTCTTGGTTTAATGCAATATTACTCTTAATTTATTTGTCATATAAAAAATATTTTTTATTATCTTCTAAAATTTTTATACCATTTTTAAAGATCTTTTTATCTTCAATAATAACTTCTTTTATATTTTACGTTTTAATTAACTATTTTGAGAAATATTTGAACTATGATAGTGAATTTAAATTATTAACTATGATTTTATTGGTTCTTATTACATTTATTATCTATATAATTATCTCAATATTTACAAAAGCTTTTAAAACTTCAGATATTAATTTAAAGTATTAAACAATGAGCAAAAAAATTTTTTCTGGTGTTCAACCTACGGGAAATTTACACCTAGGAAATTATATTGGTGCAATTAAAAACTTTGTAGATTTACAAAATCAAGATAATAATGAATGTGTATATTGTGTTGTAGACCTGCATGCGATTACTGTTAAGCAAGATCCAAAAGTATTAAAAAATAATATTAGAGAGACAACAGCAGCTTTTTTGGCTAGCGGTCTAGATTATAAAAAAAGCATAATATTTAATCAATCTTCAGTTCCAGCTCATGCCGAAGGATCATGGTTACTCGGATGTGTGGCAAGAATGGGTTGGTTAAATAGAATGACACAGTTTAAAGAAAAAGCTGGAAAAGACAAAGAGAAAGCTAGCGTAGGTCTTTACATTTATCCAGTGCTTATGACAGCAGATATACTTTTATATGATGCTTCACATGTGCCAGTAGGTGAAGATCAAAAACAACATTTAGAATTATCCAGAGATATTGCTCAAAAATTTAATTTAGATTTTGATGTTCCTAATTTTTTAAAAGCTCCAGAACCTTTAATTCAAAAAAATTTTGCAAGAATAATGAGCTTAAAGGATGGAAATAAAAAAATGAGTAAATCTGATCCATCAGATCTAAGCAGAATAAATTTAACAGATAGCAAAGATCAAATTGTTAACAAAATTAAAAAATCAAAAACAGACTCTTTGCCAATGCCAACTAATGAGAAAGATTTATCCAAAAGACCAGAAGCAGAAAATTTGTTAGGCATATATTCAAGCCTAAGTAAATTAAACTTAAAAGATGTTATTAATCAATTTTCTGGAAAAAATTTTTCAGAATTTAAAATAAATTTATCAGAATTGTTAGTTGAAAAAATTTATCCTATTTCACAAGAAATAAATAAGCTTCAAAAAGATAATAATTTTATTGACTCAGTACTTAGAGATGGAGCAGAAAAGGCAAACATAATTGCATCAAAAAAAGTAGAAGAAATGAAAAAAATTATTGGTTTTTAAGTATATTTTGTTCTTTAATTTTTGATATAAGTAACTATATAAGCTTTATGTACGTACAAACACAAAATACTCCGAATCCAAACTCATTGAAATTTTTACCCGGAAAACAAGTTTCAATGGATGGACCATATGAGATTTTGGATAAAAAAGAATCCAACAATGAATTGATAAGAAATATATTAGCAATAAACGGCGTAACAGGAATTTTTTTATCTGAAGATTTTTTATCAGTAAATAAAAAAGATGATGCAAAATGGGAAGATTTAAAACATATTATAATATCATTTATCAATGATTTTTATGCAACTGGAAAAGAGTGTGTAATAAATAAAAAAAAAGAATTAGATTCTGATAGTGATTTAAAAGAAGTTGAAAAAAAAATTATAAGTATACTAGAAACAAAAGTTCGTCCAGCAGTTGCAAGAGATGGTGGAGATATTAAATTTAAAGAGTTTAAAGATGGTATAGTTACAGTACAACTACAAGGTAGTTGTTCTGGTTGTCCAAGTTCAACTATGACGTTAAAGCAAGGCGTTCAAAATCTTTTATGCCATTATATTCCTGAAGTTAAAGAAGTTTCCGCAATTTAAAGATTTTTTAATATTTTTATGATAAAAAAAAATAATCAGATGAAACTATCAGAAATAAGAAAATATCTTTTAGCCAAAGGTTTTAAAATTTCAAGATTAAATAAAAATTCTAAAACAAAAGAACTAAAAAGTTTATATTTAACATTCTTATTTAGTTTATTATTAATTAGTTTTTTTTTCGCACTTCCCAAGGGATATCAATTATCAACTAAAATTTTTCTTTCTCCAGAAGAAATTCAAAATAAATCAAAATCAAAATTTGAAAATACAATTGCTAAAAAAAAAGATGATAAGATAAGTAAAGAAAGTAAAGTTGATGAAGGGATAAATTTAAAAAATTTATTTGATGATATATTTGAATTAGAGAAATTACCAAGTAGTTCAGTTCGTTTAAGCGCTTCAACTATTGAACAGTTATTTAAAGATGAAAAATATAGCCTTGCAGATGTTAGAAAAAATAAGATTGTAAAGCCAATAACAATTGGTCTTTTGCCAAAAGAAATAAAAAAAATTGAAAACACAAAAAAAAGAAAAAATTTATTTATCAAAATAGTTTTACCATTAATTTTAGAGGAAAATAATAGAATCAAATTGGATAGAAAAAGGCTTTTTGTAATTTTAAATAAAAATAATAATAGTAAATCAGAAAAAGAATGGCTTAAAAAAAAATTTAAACAGTATGGTGTTTTAAATAATGATTTATCCACTTTAAAAATAAGAATGGATGAAATACCTGTATCTATAGCGATTGCACAAGCTGCAAAAGAAACGGGTTGGGGTACCTCAAGATTTGCATTGGAAGGTAATGCACTATTTGGTCAATGGACATTTTCAGGAGAAGGAATAAAACCCGCAGCTGCAGATATTGATGCCAAACATAAAGTTATGAAATTTAAAGTTTTGAAAGCATCAGTTAGAGCCTACCAAAGAAATTTAAACACTCACTCAAGCTACAAAAAATTTAGAAAAGAAAGAGCAATACAAAGGGACAATGATGAAAAATTAAATAGTATAGAACTAGTAAAATATTTAGATAAATATGCAGAAACTGGTGATGAATATACAAAAGTTTTAAAGAAGATTATTGAACAAAATTCATTAAGTGATTTTGATGATGCAAAAATGTTACCTACTAGCAAAAAATTAAAAAATTTAATCTAATTTAATTGTAAACTGAGTTCCTAACCACCTCCAACCACTTTCATCTTTCATAGAACAATTTATTCTTCCACGTCTTTCTAAAAAAGGGCCTCTAAATTTTATTTGTAAAGTATTTTTATTTAAATTTATTATTGTTTTATCCCATTTGCCTTCTTCATTTGAAAAGCAATTTATACTTTTTAAATTTGCTTGATCTTTAAAAAAAATAATATTCATATCTGGAGGATTATTTTCATTTAATATTAATTTCTCTTCAGGTTGAATTGATTTATATTGAAGTGGTAATAGTCGAGTTAAAAATTTAAATCTATCTAAGTCACCATATTTTTCGTTAATTGGGAATCTAGGTAATTCGTATTTATCTTTATTTAAATCAATTACCCCAGAATGTTGACCAAAAGCATATTTAAATTTTTTTGTAATATATCTTTTTTGTTCCAAACTATATTCACCAAATGGATAAGAAAAAAATATAGGATTATATCCAATTTGATTTTCAAAAATTTTTATTGATTTATCTATATCCTCTTTAAATTTACTAAAATTATAATTGACTAGGTAATTGTGAGAGTGTGAATGATTTCCAATAAATGCAAAATTTTCTTTTTCAATTTCTTTTATTTGTTCCCAATTCATATAACCAAATTTTCCAACTGGTTCTGTTGATACAAATAATATAAAAGGTATTTTTTCTTCTTTTAAAAATGGCCAAGCTTTTTCATAAAATGAACTAAATGCATCATCTATTGTTATTAAAACTTTTTTGTTATTTTTTATATTATTAAAATTAAAGTCAAATTTTTCTGGACTATAAAAATCAAATTTATTATCTTTGATAATACCAATTTGTTTTTTAAAAACTTCCATTTGTATATTAGTTGAAGGATACTTTGATTCATCAAATCTATGATATATTAACGCCAAAGTTCCCTTTTCATTTGAAAAATATTTGAATTTATTTTCATCTGCATTACTATTTGTAAAAAATAGAATCAAAATGAATAATTTAATAATAGATGCAGCTGGAGATAAAATTTTATTTAAAATCATTTCTTTAAACAAATCATATACCAGTGATTATCCTAACAGTAGAGAAAATTTTGATAAATTGGCATTATTACTTTTTAAGTTTTTTAAAGAAAATAATACAAAAATAAATGAAATTAATAATATTTTTATAAATCAAGGTCCTGGAAAATTTTCTGGAATAAGATCATCAATTGCTATAGCCAAAGCAATATGTATTACAAATAAAATAAGTCTATATGCTTTTACTTCTGATCAAATTAAAGACAATAATTATGAAAAAATACTGGATTTATACAAGAAAGGCGCGTTAATAAAGAATTTGATTAAACCACAATATTCGAGTTAAAATAAATTATGTCTGAAACTATAGAACAAAAATGCCTATCAAAAGGTGTAAAGCTTACAGATCAAAGAAGAATTATTGCTAGGGTAATGTCCGAGTCGAAAGAAACTTATGGAGAATCAGACCATCCTGATGTAGACGAATTATATAATAGAGTATCAAAAATTGATCCAAGAATTAGCATAGCTACAGTTTATAGAACTGTAAAAATTTTTGAAGAGGCAGGAATACTTACAAAACATGATTTTAAGGGTGGAAAAGCAAGATATGAAGAATTGCGAGAAAGTCATCACGATCATTTGATAGATGTAAAAACTGGAGAAATAATCGAATTTGTTGATGAAGAAATTGAAAAACTTCAAATTAAAGTAGCAGAAAAATATGGTTACAAATTAGTAGATCACAAATTAGAGCTCTACGGAGTAAAGAAAAAAACTTAATTAATGAATAAAAAAATATTTATTAAGACATTCGGTTGTCAAATGAATGAGTATGACTCAAATCGTATTTATGACTCTGTTAAAAAAATTGGTTATAAAAAGACTGAAGATCTTAGCAATACTGATTGTTATGTATTAAATACTTGTCATATAAGAGATAAAGCAAAAGAAAAAGTTTATCATGAAATTGGTAGAGTTAAAAAATTATATAGGGATAAACATAAACCAATCATTATTATTGCAGGATGTGTAGCTCAAGCTGAAAATCAAGAAATGTTAAAAAGAGAACCTTATATAGATATGGTGATTGGTCCCCAATCCTATCATAGATTTAATAATCTATTAAAAAATCATATGATAGAGAAAAAAAAAGAAGAAACAGAATTTAATACAATAGAAAAGTTTGAGTATTTCGATGAAATTAAAAATACAAGTAATAAAGTATCGGCTTTTTTAACTATACAAGAAGGATGTGATAAGTTTTGTCATTTCTGTGTTGTACCTTATACAAGAGGACCAGAATTTTCCAGACCATTTTATAGGATAATAAAAGAAGCTGAAGATTTAATTAAAAATGGTGCAAGAGAAATAACTTTGCTTGGTCAAAATGTAAATGCTTATTCATACAATGATAATTCAAAAACTTATAAAATATCTGATTTAATTAATGAGCTTGAGAAAATTTCTGAACTTCAGAGAATTAGATATACAACTTCTCATCCAAGGGATATGACTAGCGATCTGATAGAATGTTATTCTAAAAGTAAGAAATTAATGCCTTTTATACACTTACCTATACAAAGTGGATCTAATAAAATTTTAAAATTAATGAACAGAAAGCATACGGTTGAACAATATATAGAAACATACGAAAAGCTAAAAAAAATAAATAATTTAATTGAATTCTCAAGCGATTTTATAGTTTCATATCCAGGAGAAACTGAGCAGGATTTTGAAAAAACAATAGAACTTATAAAAAAAATAAAATTTATTAATTCTTTTTCATTTATTTTTAGTCCTAGGCCAGGAACCAAATCTGCACAATTAAAATTAATAGATGATAAAATTTCCAAACAAAGATTGTTTGAAATGCAAAATTATTTATTTTCTTACCAGTTAGAAATGAACAAATCTTTTATAAATAAAACAATAGATGTTTTAGTAGAAAATAAAATAACAGGTCAAAATAAATTATTTGGAAGAAATGAATATTTAAATCCAGTAATTATTGAAGGAGATGAAAAAAATATTGGAAAAATAATTGAAGTTAAAATAAAAGACTGTAATAAAAATAGTTTATTTGGAGAAGTTGAAAAAAATAAAATGAGAGCAGCATAATTGAGCAATCCTAACTATAAAAAAATAAATTCAGATTTAAAATATGTATATTCAGCAAATAATACCTTGAGTATAATTTTTCAAAATAATGAAGTTTTGCTGGGTGTTGTTGGAGAGTTTAATAATAATTTAAAAGAGTTAGAAAAAATTGCAGAAACTAGAATATATTCAAGAGGTAACTCTATATTAATTAAAGGAAATTCAGAGAAAAATGAAATTGTAAAAAATGCAATTAAATTTCTTTCAGAACAGTTTAAAATTAATGGAACTATAGAGAAAAAAGATATAATTTCATCAGTGAATAAATTTATGGTAGATGAAAAAGCTAATAGTTTTGAAAAGAAATTAGATTATATAATCAAAACTCCAAAAAAATCTGTAATACCAAGATCAGAAAAACAAAAAAATTATGTTAGAGCCTTAAAAGAAAATGAAATTGTAATTTCTACTGGCCCTGCAGGAACGGGAAAAACTTTTTTAGCAGTTGCAGTAGGATTGACAATGTTATTAGAAAAAAAGATTGAAAGAATTATTCTATCAAGGCCTGCTGTAGAAGCAGGAGAAAGATTAGGATTTCTCCCAGGAGATATGAGAGAAAAGGTAGATCCTTACTTAAGACCATTATATGACTCTCTTTACGATTTATTAGACTTTGAAAAAATTCAAAAAAAAATAGAAGTAGGAGATATAGAAATAGCACCTTTAGCATTTATGAGAGGAAGAACACTAAAGAATTCTTTTGCTATTTTAGATGAAGCCCAGAATGCAACAGATACACAAATAAAAATGTTTTTAACTAGAATTGGTGAAAATTCAAAAATTGTAGTAAATGGCGATCCTTCTCAAATTGATTTACCAAATAAAAATTTATCAGGTTTAAATAGCTCTAAAAGATTATTAGGACACTTAAAAGAAATTTCGGTTATAGATTTTGATCATAACGATGTAGTTAGACATCCATTAGTTTCGAAAATTGTTAAAGCTTATTCAGATCAAAAAACTGAGTAATGATAAAAGCAAATGTAATTTTAGATCATTCTAATTGGAAAAATAAAATTAAACATCCGAACAATTATTTAAAAAAAAAACTTAAGAAACTTTTAAAAATCCCATATTTTAAAAAAAAAAAACAAGAATTTTCTATATTATTAACCGATAATAAAAAAATGAGGAAATTAAATTTTAAATTCAGAAAAAAAAATAAAGTAACAGATGTTTTGTCATTTCCATCAAATAATAATGAATATATTGGAGACATAGCTTTAAGTTATGAAATAATTAATAAAAGATCAAAATTATCAAATTTTCATTTAGAATTTGATAAAATGTGGATACATGGATATTTTCATTTAATTGGATACGATCACAAAAAATTAAAAGACTTTAAAAAAATGAGTGAAAAAGAAAACTTAGTTTTAAACTATCTCCATAAATAAATTGACTTTATTATCACAAAATAAAATATTACTTTATATTATACCTTTTATACTAGGCTTAATAAGCTCTTTTAGCCTTCCACCATATAGTTTGTTTTTTCTAAATTTTATAACCTTTCCTTTATTACTACTTTATCTCATTTCAATTCATAAAAATGGAAAATGGATGTCATTCAAATTAGGTTGGATGTTTGGCTTTGGATATTTCATTTCTAATTTGTATTGGATAACAAATTCATTGACTTTTGAAGAAAATTTTAAACCTCTGATACCTATAGCATTAATTTTAATTCCATTATTTTTAGGAATATTTTATGGTGTTGTCACATTTTCTTGCTCTTTTTTTTCTCTGAACAAAAAATTTTCTTCAATATTAATTTTTTCAATTTTTTTTTCTTTTATTGAATTTTTAAGAAGTTTCGTTCTAGGGGGTTTTCCTTGGAATTTAATTGTATATACTTGGACAGATTATTTAAATTTTTTACAAATTCTTACATTTATTGGAACTTATTCATTTAATTTATTAAGTGTAACTATTTTTTTAATGCCCATTGTTCTTTTTTTTAATTATACAAAAATACAAAAATTATTTTTCTTATTTTTTACAACAAGTATTTTAATAATAAACTTTTTTTATGGGTCAATAACGCTTAAAAATTATGAAAAAATAAATGAAACTAATTTAAATTTTGTAATAAAAATAATTTCACCAAAAATTGATATTAATAGATTTTTTAAAAATGAAAATCCTGATACTATAATTTTAGAACTTATTAAATTAAGTAAACCAAAAAGTTCAGAAAAAAGTATTTTCATTTTTCCTGAAGGTGCACTTTCAAATATTTATTTAGAAAATTTAAATAATTATAATTATATATTTTCAAAAAACTTTTCAAAAGAGCATAAAATTATTTTTGGAATAAATAGTATAAATAATAAAAAAATATTTAATTCTTTGGTAGTTTTAGATAAGGATTTAAATATATTAGCAAAATATAATAAAAATAAACTTGTTCCTTTTGGTGAATTTTTACCATTTGAAAATTTTTTGAGTCAATTCGGTTTAAAAAAAATTACACAAGGATATAGCTCTTTTTCTAGTGATAATAAAAGAAAAATTATTGACTTAAATGGCTTCAATATTATTCCATTAATTTGTTATGAAATAATTTATTCAGGAAGAATCAATAATAATAATGATGATTTTGATTTAATAATAAATATATCTGAAGACGGTTGGTTTGGTGATTCAGTTGGACCATATCAACATTTTTCACATTCCATTTTTAGATCTATTGAAGAAGGTAAGAATTTAATTAGATCAGCTAATAATGGTATTTCGGCGTTTATTAATTCAAAAGGACAAATAATAAATCAGATTAAATCAACCGAGAGGGGAGTTATTG
>CETH01027783.1_pt1 | contig 10294 bp, 10 predicted proteins | sample 361461 | NCBI WGS metagenome assembly CETH01 (sample SAMEA2622695, study PRJEB7988) | marine metagenome | isolation source: saline water (ENVO:00002010), including
AATCTTTTAAAACATCACCTATTTCAGGTGAAAGTGTTTTAATTCCAATAAAAAAATAAAATAAAAAAAGTACTATCCAAGCTGAAAAAATATTAAAAACACTTCCAGCTAATAAAATTATTATTTTTTTATATAAATTAAGTGATTGAAAAGAACCTTCGTCATAATCTTGATTTTTTTGAAAGATATTTTCTAAACCCTTAATTTTAACATAACCACCTAGAGGAATTGGTGAAATTCTCCAATTTGTTCCCCTTTTATCTTTAAATTGATAAATAGGTTTGCCAAAACCTATAGAAAAATCAGTTACTTTAGCTCCAAAAAATCTTGCTGATAAATAATGTCCATATTCATGGATTCCCACAATAATAAGAAAAACAATTAATAAATTAATATAAATCATTGAATTAATTAATTAATTATCCAGAAGAAACATCTTCATATTCCTCTATTGGTGGACAAACACAAAACAAGTTTCTATCTCCATATACATTATCTATTCTAGAAACAGGTGGCCAGTATTTCTCATTAATCAAATAGGGATGAGGAAAAACAGCTTCCTGTTTAGTATATTTATGTTTCCATTCATTTTCAGTTAATTCATGGACTGTATGAGGTGCATTTTTTATAGGATTATCGTTTAAATCAAAATATTTAGCTTTAATCTTTTGTATTTCAGAAAAAATTGATATCATAGCTGTGCAAAATCTATCAATTTCTTCTTTTGATTCACTTTCAGTAGGTTCAATCATTAATGTACCTGGAACTGGGAAGGACATAGTTGGTGCATGAAAACCATAATCAATTAGTCGTTTAGCAATATCTTCTTCAGTTATATTTAATTCATCTTTAAAGGGTCTTATATCAATAATACATTCATGAGCTACCATATTATTTTTTCCTTTATATAAAATAGGAAAATATGGATCTAATTTATTTTTTATATAATTTGCATTTAAAATTGCAACTTGTGTAGCAAGTTTTAAACCTTTGTTTCCCATCATAGATATGTAAGAGTATGAAATTGGTAAAATTGATGCACTTCCCCAAGGGGCAGAAGAAACTGATTCTTGATTTTTTTGTAAACCCAATTCATTTGAAACAAAAGGATGTCCTGGAAGAAAAGGAATGAGATCTTTTTTTACACCAATTGGTCCCATTCCAGGTCCACCGCCGCCATGTGGAATGCAAAAAGTTTTATGCAAGTTAATATGACAAACATCAGGCCCAAAATTACCAGGTTTAGCAATGCCTACCATTGCATTTAAGTTTGCCCCATCCATATAAACTAATGCACCAGCTTTATGAATTTCATTACATATCTCAGTTATGGTTTCTTCAAAAACTCCATGAGTTGATGGATATGTTATCATTAATGCAGCTAATTTATTACCAGCTTCTTGTACTTTTTTTATTAAGTCAGTTAAATCAACATTCCCATTATCATCACATTTAACAATAGAAACTTTCATGCCACACATTTGAGCGCTTGCAGGATTAGTTCCATGAGAGCTATTTGGAATAATACAAATATTTCTCTCATAATTATTTTGAGATTCGTGGTATTTTTTAATTGCTAATAAACCAGTAAATTCACCTTGTGCACCTGAATTGGGTTGTAATGAAATTTCATCAAATCCAGTTATATCTTTAAGCATTGATATTAACTCTTTCATTAATTGATTATAACCTTCTCGTTGATGTGATTCCAAAAAAGGATGTGCGTCAGAAAAACCAGGGAGAGAGATAGGCAACATCTCAGATGCTGCATTTAATTTCATTGTACATGAACCTAGTGGAATCATTGAACGATTTAAAGCTATATCCTTATTTTCTAGTCTTTTGAGATATCTCATCATTTCTGTTTCTGAATGATAGATATTAAAAATTGGATGAGTTAAAATTTTATCTTCTCTATGAAGTTCTTTTTTAAAAACAGTTGATTCTACTGATTTTTCTAAATCTTTAAGAATTAATTTTTTATTATTTAAATTAAAAAATGCAATTAAATTATCAACATCTTCTAAAGTGGTAGTTTCATCTAAAGATATTGTAAAATAATTTTTATCTACATATCTAAAATTAATTCCATTTTTTACTGATTTTTCAAACCATAATTTTGATTTTTTAGACTCAATTAATAAAGTATCAAAATAAAATTTTGATTTAACTTTCAAGCCAAGAAATTCTAGTGATTTTTTAAGAAACCTTGTATTAAAATGTATTTTATTAGCTATGTTGATTAATCTTTCTGGTCCATGATAAATTGCATATGCAGCAGAAATTATTGCAAGTAAAGCTTGAGAAGTACAAATATTACTAGTCGCTTTTTCTCTTCGTATATGTTGTTCTCTAGTTTGTAGAGCCATACGATAAGACCTTTTATTATTTCTATCTACAGAAACACCAATAATCCTTCCTGGAATTAAGCGTTTGTATTGATCTTTTGTAGCAAAAAATGCAGCATGTGGTCCTCCTAATCCAATTGGTATTCCAAATCTTTGTGAACTACCTACGACAATATCAGCATCATAATGACCTGGTGATTTCATTAGAATTAAACTCATCAAATCTGCTGCAACTATTGATAAAATATTATTTTTTTTATTTAATTTTATAATATTTTTTAAATCATGAATTTCTCCAAAAGTATCAGGATTTTGAATTAGACAGGCAAAAGTATCATTATTTGGTGTGTCAAAAATAATATTTATACCTAATGGTTTTGCTCTAGTTTTTAAAACTGATAAAGTTTGAGGGTGACAAGAGTTTTGAATACAAAAAGTATTTTTATTGCCTTTATTTATTTTATGAGACATCATCATTGCTTCAGCAGCAGCAGTACCCTCATCAAGAAGTGAGGCATTTGCTATATCCATTCCAGTTAAATCTATTATCATTTGTTGAAAATTCATTAACATTTCTAGTCTTCCTTGGGAAACTTCAGGTTGATATGGAGTGTATGCGGTATACCAACCGGGATTTTCTAATATATTTCTTAATATAACACTTGGAGTAATAGTATTATAATAACCAAGGCCAATGTAAGTTTTTTTAAATTTATTTTTAAGAGATAATAGTTGTAAATTGGTTTTATTGAAATTTTCAGACATACCAGGTTTTAATTTTAGATTATTTTTAAAAAGAATATGTTCTGGAATAGTTTTTTCTATCAATTGATCTAAAGATTCACAATCAATAGTTTTTAGCATTGATTGTATATCATCTTCACGTGGACCAATATGCCTACTTACAAATGAGTCTATGTCTATCATATTTCCTCAGATAAAAAACTTTTGTATTCTTCATTTGATAACAGTTCATTTACTTGATTTGTATTAGAAATTTTAATTTTAAATATCCATCCTGAATTTTCAGGATCTTGATTAATTATTGATGCATCATCATTTAATTTTGAATTAACTTCTAAGATCTCTCCATCTAATGGTGCATAAATATCAGAGGCAGCTTTTACTGATTCAATTACACATATTTCTTCTTTGCATTTTACTTGTTTACCAATTTCTGGGAGCTCAATAAATACTATATCTCCTAGACTTTCTTGAGCATGATTAGATATACCTACTGTAGCAGTATTTTCTTCTAATAATACCCATTCATGATCTTTTGTATATTTTTTTTCACTCATTATTAACTCCTTTTATAATTTTTATTTACAAATGGTAACTTACTATAATTAATACATTCTAAATTATTTCTTATATTACAATAAAAATTTTCATTTAAATCATAATTAATATCGATATATCCTAATGCAATAGATTTTGATAGCATTGGAGAATAACATCCACTTGTAATTCTTCCCAAGTTATTATTATTTTTATCAATCAATGTCATATCTTTTCTAAGTATTACCTTATTTTTTGCAATCATACCTATTTTAATAAATTTGGGTTTATTAATTAGTTGATTTTTTAATTTTGCATTTCCATTTAAATTATTTGATTTAATTCTATCAATATCTAATGCCCAAGTCATGTTAGCATCTATAGGAGTTAAGTTTTCATTTAATTCATTGCCATACAAACACAAACCTGCTTCAATTCGTAAAGAATCTCTTGAGCCCAAACCACATAAATTACAATCTTTGCTGATCAGTATATTTTTTAAAAAATTCTCAGCTAAATCATTAGGTACAGATAATTCAAAACCATCCTCACCAGTATATCCGCTTCTACTCAATATTAAATTATTATTCTTATATTTTAAAAATTCAATATCTAAAAATTTCATCTCAGATCTTATATTTATTATCTTTGATAAAATTTCATATGAAAGTGGCCCTTGGATTGCAAATAAAGAGTTATTACTAAGAAGATTATAATTATCTAAATTATTTTTAAAGATATTTTCAACAATTTCTTTTCTGGATGCATTATAAACAATAGATATTTTTTTGTTATTTTCAAAATGTAAAATTGAAATAATAATATCATCAATTACGCATCCATTGGAATTTAATAAAAATGAATAATTTGATTTATTTATTTTTAATTTATTTAATTTTAAGGGAATAAATTTTTCAAGGTTGTTTATATTGTTATTATTAAAATCAATTAATATTTGACCCATATGAGATACATCAAAAACACCTGATTTATTTCTAACTTGTATATGTTCATTGATAATTCCAGAAGAATAATTAATCGGCATAGAGTAGCCTGCAAAAGGGATGAATTTTGCACCATTTTCTAAATGGAAATCATTTAAGGGTATCGTTTTTAGTTTATCTAACAAAGAAGTATCTCCACTACCCCTCTGTCTTGATACCTGAGAGTATTTATTTACACCTTCGGTAGAGCTATAGCTCTTTTCCAGAGTTTATAAATTTGCGGTCCTTTTGCCTGAGAGTTTCCGGGTCGTTGCTCCTTCGGCTCTGAAATAATACAGTATCTCCCTCAAATTAATATAACTTATATTATAAAAAAGTTATTTAGTTTAGTGGTATTTTATTATTATTTTTATTTTTTTGATATAATGATGATAATTCCTTGTATTTTTCTTTAATTATTTGAACTTTATTATTTATCTTTAATTGATCTTCACTAGAAAGTTTGCTGATTTCATCTAATATAGATAAACTTTTCCAATATTTATTTTCTTTATTATAATTACCACCTTTAATATTAAAAACTTCATTAAGAATTAACAAATCATGAGGAATATTAAATTTCTCTTTGGTATCTTCATAAGGGAAAAAATAAGAAAAATTATCAAAACCACTCCAAGTAATTGCTGAAAGACATAGAGAACATGGCTCATGAGAGCTAATAAAAATACAATTTTTTGGATCTATATTGCTATTATCTAAAAAAAAACTGTTAATAGTTGAGATTTCACCATGTAGAAGAGGGTTTTTTATTTCATTATTACTATTTATAGCCACTGTTGAGTAATCTTCCTTATTTAAAATAAATGCTCCAAATATTTTATTTCCTTGTAAAACATTTTTTTTTGTTAATGGAATAAGTTCAGATATAAATTTATCTATTATCAAGTTAAAATTATAAATCATCTAGTACAATATAAAAAAAAAAGACCCAGCAAGCTAGGTCTTTTTCTTATATCGTGCATTTCCTCCCGATATAAATTAAATAAAGTTTCCTTTAATTAATTTGCTTATTACCTTTGCGTGCAATAAGTAACTATACATATAAAATTAATTTTAGAAAAAACAAATTAATAATTAAAAATTTATAAAAATTTTAATATTTGTTCTGTATATTCTGTTAGTAACTTGTGCAAAAATCATCTTAAGGGTTTGTCTATAGAAATGTTTTTATTTAATTTGGACTCCCTTATAAATGTAAAAATTCCAGCTGATACAATAAGAAATAATCCTATAAAACCTTTTAAATCAAAGGTTTCACCCCATAATAACCAGCCTATAATTAATGCCCAAAAAATAATTATGTATTCAAAAGGAGCTATCGCAGCTGGAGAACCAATATTGTAAGCTGAAAACAAACATAAAAAACCAAACACACCAGTTAAGCCAATTGATATTAATAAAAGAAGAGTAAAAAAATTATCAATCCTCCATTCCACAAGTAATGAAAAATATTCATCAATAGTTGATTGTTCAAAACTATAACTTAAAATAGTAAATCTTATAATTAGGGAAAAAAATAAAGCTGATAGATAAATATGAATAATTTGAGAAAAAACATTATCTTTATGTGATGTTTTTTTCTGTATAATAATTGTATAAGAATAACAAAGAGCGCAAATAACTGGAAATATAGAATAAATATTAAAATTATTATAATCTGGATTCATAACCAGGTATACGCCAGAAAAACCTACAATAATAGCTAGCCATCTTCTTATTCCAACCTTTTCTTTCATTATTAATATTGAAAACATAGATGTAAAAAAAGGACTTACAAAAAATAATGTTACTGCAACAGGTAAAGAAAGTTTTGAAAGCGAGAAGTAATAAAGGCTAAAGCCTAAAAAAAAAGCTATAGTTCTAGATACAGTCAAAATTGGATAATGTGTTTTAAAGGTAATTTTTATGTTTTGGTATTTAAGATAAGAAAATATTATAATAAGACCAACTATGCATCTTACAAAATAAATTAAATAAAGGTTAGTTGTATCAGAAAGTATTTTTATGAAAGTATCTTGAAAAGCAAAAATTGTCATTCCAATTAAAACAAGTATAATAGCTTTAATATTGTTATTAGAGTTAATCATTTGAAAATATATAAACTATAAATTACTAGATTAAATAATGAAAAAAACAAAGATATATTCAGCATTGGGTATTATGACTGGTACATCTATGGATGGAATAGATTTAAGTTTGATCAATACTGATGGGAAATCATATGTGAGAGTTATTAATGAAAAAAATTATCAATATTCACATAAATTACAAATTCAATTTAAAAAAATAATGAACAATAAAAAAAATATGAATAATATTAATGATTATTTCATAAAATATGATGATAAAGTTACTAAAATTATAATTAAATATATTAATAAATTTATTAAAGAATTTAAAATTAAAAATACAAAAATTGATTTAATCAGTTTAAGTGGTCAAACATTTTATCATAATCCTAAAAAAAAAATTAGTATTCAACTAGGTTCATCTAAAAAAATTTGTAATTATTTTAAAATAAATACAATTAGTGATTTTAGAAAAAATGATATAAAAAATGGTGGGCAAGGAGCACCAATTGGTACTTATTATCATAAATTTTTGTTAAAAAAAATTGATACTAAAGCTATGATAATAAATTTTGGTGGAGTTTCAAATTTTACAATGATGCATAATAAAAAATTGTATTCATCAGATATAGGCCCAGCAAATTCACTAAGTGATGACTTAACTTTTAAATTTTATAAACAAAAATATGATAATAATGGGAAATTTGCATTATTGGGTAAGCCAAATGTTAAAATAATTAAAAAATTTTCTAATGATAATTTTTTTAAAATTAATTTTCCAAAATCCATAGATAGAAATCATTTTAAAAAATATTATAATTTATTATCAAAATTAAATAAAAATGATGCTATTTGTACTGCAAATCATTTAGTAATTAAATCAGTAGAAATTTTATTAAATAAAAAAAACTTTAATCATATAAATAAAATTATAATTACTGGTGGAGGTAGGAAAAATAAATATTTGATAAATCATTTAATCAAATCTCTTAGTAATTTAAAAATACATATTGTTGATGAATTTGGTTTTAATGGAGATTTAATCGAATCTCAAATGTTTGGTTATATTGGTGTTAGGTCATATAAAAATATGATAATAAGTTCACCTCACACAACAGGGGTAAAGAAATCAATTAGTGGAGGAATTTTATACAAGACTCCCATTAGAGATTAACTTGTTCCAAGTAATATAATCAATATTAGATCCACATAAAATTATAATAGTATTTTGATTAATAAATCTTTTTTTTATTTTATTTTTAAGAGCTGCCATTCCACAAACACATGCAGGTTCTAAAAATAATTTTAAATATTTGAAAGAAAATTTCATATACTCAATCATTTCTTGATCCGAAATAGTGATAATTTCATCTATAACATCATTTGCTACAGAAAATGAATAAGGCATATGTAAAGGGGCACATAAACTATCTGCGATACTTCTTACATTCACTTTAGACAAAGCATAACCAGATTTAATACTTTGAGACATACCTTTTGCGTTTTCTGGCTCAACACCAATAATTTTAATTTTTGGATTAATCTGTTTAAGGAAAGATCCAACTCCGCTAATTAACCCACCACCACCTATTGCAATAATTACATTATCTATTTCTTTGACTTGATTATAAATTTCATAACCTAAACTAGCTGTACCTTGTAATGTATATGCTCCATCAAAAGGATGTATAAAAGTGTAACCTTCATCTTCTGCAATTTTTACATTTTTAAAACCCTCATCTGCTTCAGTAAAAATTAAGTTTGCATTAAAATTCTCACAAGTATTAATTCTGTATTTATTTGCTGATTTGTATAAAAATATTTTATTTTTTAATTTAAATTTGCTAGCAACATAACAAGCAGCTATTGCATGATTACCAGCACTTACAGCTGTTATACCATTATTTAAACTTTCTTTATTTAATGATAAAATACTATTAGTTGCACCTCTAACTTTAAAAGAACCACTTTTTTGAAGAAATTCACATTTAAAAAATAATCTAGTATTGAAATAATTACTAATTTCTTCATTAGCTTTTAACAATGGGGTTTTGTTTACATGAGGTTCAAGTAACTTATAAATATTTTTAATTTTATCAATTCCTAATTCACTAGGTATCAATTTATACCTCGAATTTCTTTAATTTTTTCGTAAGCCATATTGATGGAGGCTAGTTCTTCATTGGCTCGATCTATAAATTCTTTTGGCATTCCTTTCGCTATTAAATTATCTGGATGATGTTCTTTATTTAATTTTATCCATTTTTTTCTAATTAAATCAGAATTATCTTTTTGATTAACGCCTAAAATTTTGTAAGGATTATTATCTTTATTTTTAATGTTTGTTTGAAAAATTCTTTGAAATTCTTTTTCGGTAAATTTAAAAGATTTAGAAATAGATCTCAAAATATCTATTTCACTAATTGATATTTTTCCATCTGATGCAGCAATGTAAAATAAGTTATTTAACAGTTCTTCTAATAATATTTTATTGTCAGAAAAAAGTAAGCCCACTTGGTTTGCAACTTGTTTATATCCATAAACACTTTTTTTTGCTTCATTGAATATTTTACCAACTTTAGAAATTTCGTTTTTAGGAATTTGAAATTTTTCTTTAAATGCATTAATTTCATCTTTTGTTACTTGTCCATCTGATTTTGCAATTTTAGCTGATAAAATTATTATACTAACCGCAAAAATTTGTTGTTTGTGTTCATTCGATATTTTATTAAAATTAAATTTACTTTTTCTTTTTCTATCAAAGGCACTTCCAGCCATTACACCTAATATGGCTCCTATGGGTCCCCCAAGTGCAAAACCAGCGGTACCACCTATAATTCTACCCCAAATACTCATTTAATAATTAAAAAATTTTATCATATTTAATAGATTTGTTTTTAAAAAATTAATTTAAATTATTAATTGGTACCAAACCATCTAATCATTCCGATTATACCTGCGAGTGCATAAAAAAGTTGTAAAAAAAATATACCTCTATGTTTTAATTTTAGAGACCACATGCCAATTAAAATTGCAGAAATTAAAAGCAGTAAAAAAGCAATGAATTCTAATCCAATATTAAATGCTACTAGTAATGAATATGTTATTGCTGTTATTACACCTGTCCACTCAAGTAATTTATTCAATTTTTAGAAAAAAAATCTAATTCTAGACTTTCTTAATATTAATAGCGTTTTCTTTTCCTCTATTTTCACCTATTTCAAATGAAACAGCTTCACCTTCTTGAAGTGTATTAATACCAGCTTCTTCTAAAGCTGAAATATGAAGGAAAACATCTTTTCCTCCTTCGTCATTTGCTATAAATCCATATCCTTTTGTTGGATTGAACCATTTAATTTTACCTGTTGGCATATATTACTCCTTTTCTAAATTTATTGGGGTTTAATGAGATTTATTTAATTATTATTATAAGTATATAGTCTTCTCTTAATTAGTTTATAAATCTATTAACGATTAATAAATTAATTGCAAGATATTATTTTTTAAAATTATACCTTATTTTATTGTGAAACAAAATTTAATTGATCTAAAAAAAGACTCTATTTATAAGCTATTTATAAGGATAGCTATA
>CETH01443610.1_pt1 | contig 10291 bp, 13 predicted proteins | sample 361461 | NCBI WGS metagenome assembly CETH01 (sample SAMEA2622695, study PRJEB7988) | marine metagenome | isolation source: saline water (ENVO:00002010), including
AAATATTTTTTTACAAAGATACAAATTATTTTTATAAAAAAATATTTATATATACAAATTATTTTTATAAAACTATAAAAATATTTATATATATATATAATGAGTAAGTGTCATATAAAAGTAGCACTATATTCAATGTTTTTGATGGCTTTAATGATTATTTTTATGCATAGATATATGAGTGTTTTAGAGAGAAAAGTGGTTGAAGATTATAATATAACATATTGGCATATTAGTCATTTTTGTTATTATTTTATTTTAGGTTTATTATGTCCTAATAATTATTGTTTATTTATGTTAATGGGTGTATTATGGGAGTTAATAGAAAGGGTTTATGGGAAAATGATAGGACAAGAAGACTATTGGACGAGTAATGGGCTAACAGGTCAAATAACAGATATAATAATGAATGCTACTGGATATTCATTAGCTGTTATAACGTTTGGTAATTAATTATATGATTCTTCATACGGTGGTGGTAAATTAATAATTTCATCATATTTAGGTAATATTTCATCATCAGTGCTATTATCAGTACTATCATCAGTACTATCATCAGTACTATCATCAATATTTTCTTCAATAAGATATGAGTATCCTTCTTCATAAGGACAACAACATTTATAACATATAATTAATCCAAAAAAATATATTAATCCGTTAAATATTGTTACTAATGCCATTTAATTTATATATTTTATATTTTTTTGGATATATATTGTAAATGAAATCATATATATCTTTGTTGCTTACATTTTTTATATTGTTTTATGTAATACCATATATATACAGATATTCTTATGAATTAGTTGAATCGTTTGAAAATGACATAGTTCCAACAGCTAGTTTTCCATTTAAAAATATTTATACGGATAAAGATAAGAAATTACCAATTATTATTATAGGTGCTTTTTTTAGAAGTGATAAACATATGGAACTATATGAAGAATATAAAAAAAAAGGTATGAAATTTTTAGGTATATCAAGTTATTTAGAGTTTCCAGGAGAAATAAAAAATCCTTATGAAGATACGTATCATAAAAGACATCCATTAGATTATGAATCTATGGTAAATACATGGTTACATTGTTTTAGAAATCCTAAAAAATATCTCAAATCAAATATTCCAAAAATGTTAATGAGTGAATCCGATTTTATTGATCCAAATAAAATTAAACCAGATACTTCTATAAAGAAAAAATATGATTTTATATACATATGTCTTGATGAAGGAAGTAAGCACAATTCTAAGACATGTAAACCTGGTTGGCAAGGATATAATAGGAATTGGGATTTAGGAAAAAAATGTTTAGAAATTATGTGTGGTGAGTTTAAATTAAAAGGTTTAATTATTGGTCGTACTAATTGTGAAATAACAAGTAAATGTAATAAAGTTCTTGAACAAAAACCATTTCAACCCCAAAATGTTTTCTTAAAAATGTTACAAGAAGCAAAATTTATATTTGTTCCAAATATAAGTGATGCGTCACCTAGAGTTGTAACACAAGCAATGTGTTATGATATGCCTGTTTTAATGAATAAAAATATATTAGGTGGGTGGAAATATATAAATGAACATACGGGTGAATTTTTTAATAATGAAAAAGATATAGCACATTCTATTAGAAAATTATTAGCAAAAAAATATAAACCACGACAATGGTTTATAGATAACTATGGCAAAGAAAAAAGCGGACGTAAATTATTAAGTTTTTTAAAAGAAAATTATAAAGAAGTTAATTTTAATGACATTGAGTATGTAACATTTAAAAAATTATGAGTTATTTTTTTTATAGATAGTAATTATATATAATGGATAGATTAAAAGGTTTTTTTACATCTGGTTCAAATACATCTCAAATTGTGATTGTTCTTATCATTGGTTCAGTATTATTTGGTGTAATTTATGGTATAATGACAAAGATAATGAATAATATGAAAAACAAACGTAATAATCCTTTATTAATTAAAGGGGTACATGACGGTAGCAAACCGTTACATTTCACACAAGATTTAAAAGAAAGTAATGCTGTTCCTATATTACGTTCAAAAAATGAAGATGATGGAATGGAATTCACATACTCTTATTGGTTTGTCGTGAATGATATGAATTATAAGTTTGGTGAGTGGAAACATCTTTTTCATAAAGGAAATAAGACAAGTTGGCCAAATAGAGCACCTGGTGTTTGGTTACACCCAGAGAAGAATAGTTTAAGAGTATATATGAATGTATATGAAGATGTTATTGATTATATTGACATTGAAAATATACCTATCAATAAATGGGTTCACATGGCTGTTGTCTTAAGAAATACATTTTTAGATATATATATTAATGGTGATTTAGTGAAACGCCATGAATTAAAAGGTATAGCTAAACAAAACTTTAATGACTTATATATTTGTAATTTTGGTGGATTTTCTGGATATTTATCAAGATTTAAGTATAACAATCATGCATTAGAACCAAAAGAAATTAGGAGTTTATCTAAAAACATACCAAGCATTTCTGAATTGGATACAACACCAAAAGAAGGGCCACCATATCTTAGTTATCGTTGGGATGAAACCCAGTAATTAAATAAATTCTTCTATAATATCTTCATTTGAAAAAGTTTCTTTAAAAACTGAATTATCATAATAATCTCTATTTTGTGTTAATTCAGGTATTTCCCATTCATAGTTTGGATCTTCGTCATCATTATCTAATTCTTCATCTAATTCTTCTTCATCTAATTCTTCGTCTATATTACTATCGTCTTTATTATTAATTTCATCGTTTTTAGTTTGTTTAGAATAGTTATTTTCTATTTTCATACATTTAATTCGAATATCTCTTATTTCATTTGCTATTTTATCGTATGCAGAAGAATACAAAATAGCAATTGTTAATGCTACTAATCCAAGAAATAATGCTAACATATATAATTACACCACATTTTATAAAGCAATTTTTGATTTAAAAATATAAAAATAATTATATGTAATGGTTCATATTACTGAATTACCAATTGAAATATTAGAATATATTATATATTACTGCGACCGTCCATCATTTAAAAATTTATGTAAGGTTTTCCCAGTATTTGAAAAAATTAAAAATAAATACATAAAAAATCTTAAACCATATTTAGCTATAATTAAATATAAATGGTATATAAATAGTATTGAGAATATCTTAGATGATGAAGAATCAGATGATGAAGAAGTAGAATATTATCCCATTTTTTGTAATAATAATAAAGTTTTTATAAGTTATGATTTTACAGAAATAAAAAAATTTTTTATTAATTTTATTGATAACAATATTATGAAGGGAAATATATCTAAAGCACGTTTTTATTATAAAAAAATAAATATAAATCAAAAAATAGATTTTACAAACTTACCTGGATTTCATATGTATAATTATGTTAATAGCGATCTTAATAGATTATTTGATATTAATTATAATTTTTATTATAACAATAGTTATTTAAATAATGATGGGATATTTAACTATTCCATAGATGATATAAAATTATTTATATTAAAAAGTATGATAAATAATATAGTAACCGAAAATTTATATCATATTGAAAAATTTATAGGTAATAATAAATTATATAATACATTTAATCTTTATAAATGCTACATATGTGAAGTGTTTTATTGGGAAGATCACTTTTTAAAGAGCAAGAACTTAATGTTATCGTATATTAGAATAACAAATAATAAAGAAGATACATATAAATATTTTAAAATAGATGAATATAATTTAAAAGAGTTATTTAAAAATAATTATCCTAATGTAAAAGAATTATATTACAATAAAAAAAATATAAAAATAAAAACAAGTAAATGTTATGATTTTACAATACTTAAATAATTTTTCTAAAGATATTTTATAATGAAAACAATCGTTCAGAGTTTATGGGTAGGTAATCCATTATCACTAATGGAAATTTATAGCATACAAAGTTTTTTAAATAATGGTCATATATTTCATTTATATGTCTATGAACCTATTAAAAATATACCAAAAGGTGTAGTTATAAAGGATGGTAATGAAATTATACCAAAAAAAGATGTCTTTACAATGAAAGGCTTACATTTACCATTTTCGGATATATTTAGATATAAACTTTTATATGAAAAGGGTAACTATTGGGTAGATGTTGATATGATATGTATGCAAAAATTAGATTTTAAAGAACCTTTTGTTTTTAGTGCTGAAAGAACAATACAAAAAGGAGCATATAGAAATAGGCATCATAAATATTTACCACATAATGGTTTACTTAAAGCACCAGCAAAAAGTGATTTTTATAAAGACTTATACGAGAAATCATACAACCATCATAAAACACATGATAATAAAGATAAATTGAAATATATGAGAATTATGAGAAATTTAATAGATGATTACAATTATCATAAATATGTAAAGTCACCTAAAACATTCTGTCATCTTGATTGGTGGAATGCTAAAGAAGCATTTATGAATGTACCAAAGTTTCCATCAAAATATGGAGTAAATGGTAGTTCTTTAAGATCATTTTTTTCAAAAAAAGTATATTGTATTCATTTGTGGAGAGATATTGTTAGAAATAAAAAGAAATTAGATTTAAATGGTTCATATGATCCTAAATCATTATGGGAACGCTTAAAGAAAATAATTGATGAAAATAAATCATATAGTGGTCCAATTAAGTTAATAACTTAATTATATTCATTTTTTAAATATTCATTTTTTAAATATTTATCTATTTTAAAATGAATAATCATTTAAAAGAATTTGTAATAGCCATACCATCATATAAACGTCCTGAACTATTAAGAGATCAAACCTTACGATTGCTTAAGGAATATCATATACCACAAAAAAAAATATATGTTTTTGTTGCAAATAATGAACAAAGTGAAATATATAGATTGGTTCTTAAGAAACAATATCCAAATATTAATATAGTTATAGGAAAACCAGGACTTAAAGAAATTAGAAACTTTATGCCTAAATATTTTAAGCAGGGGCAATACATATTTTATTTAGATGATGATATGTATGCACTTATGGAATGTGTTGGTGATAATAAAAAAAATAATAAATTAGTTAGATTAAGATCACTTAAAAACTTGATAAATAAAGGATTCCGTTTATGTGAAAAACATAAATGTGCGCTATGGGGTATATATCCTGTATATAATCCATATTTTATGAAAACCAAAAATGATAATAATTATTATTCAACAGATTTAAAATTTATAATAGGATATGGATGTGGTGTAATAAACGATCATAGTTGTGAGCTTAGAAGTATTGCGAATAAAGAAGATTATGAAAGAACTATTAAGTATTACTTAAAATATGACAAAGTTATAAGATTTAATAATATTGTAGCAAAAACAAAATGTTATTCAGAACCAGGCGGTCTTCAATCAGATGGACTTAAGAAACGTCAGGAGATGGAACATAAATCAGCAGTATATCTTATAAATAAGTATCCAAAGTTGGTTTTTCCAAAAAAAACAAAATCAGAATTTGCTGAAATACGACTTTATGATAAAAGATAATTATCTTTTTTTTATGTTTTTTTATATTTTTAAATAGTAATATGGAAGTATTAGATAAATACACAGATGAATTTGAAAATCAGCAAAGATTGTTAAAAAAATATAAAAAAGAGCATAAAAATACTATAGATCTTGCTAAAGATACACATGAAACAATAAAGAGTAAAGCAAAAGAACGTAGAGAAAAAGTTGCTAAGAAAGTTAAAGAATTAACAGGATATGTTTATAAAACATATGATTCACAAGCGGTCAAAGGACATAATAAGAAAACTATAAAAAATACAGATGTCAATACATGTAAGAAAGAATGTAATAAAGAAGAATGGTGTAAAGGTTTTGAGTTTCATAAGAAAGATAAATATTGTCATTTAGATGAAGTTGGTCCAAATTCTAAAGGATGGCAAAAGAATAAAAAATATAATTATTTTGAAAAAAAAGAAAAAGAAAAAGAACATGAAATAATTGAAGAAGGAGAACCTGATGTAGAAGAAAAACCTAAAGTAAGAACATTTGGAACAAGTTTTTTAACTATGTTTGTTTATGTTAAATCTATATTTATATTATCATTTCTAAGTATATTTGCTCTTTCAATATCGATGAATTGTACTAATAATAGTCATTTTATAAAAAAAGCAATATCAAATTGTTTTGCATTTTTCACAGGAATACTATACTTAATGTATTATTTTATAGTACGTGTCTTAATATTACAAAAGCCTTGTAAAATGGATCATATTAAATTTTTTTGTTAAAAAACAATAAACAATTTAAAATAATAAACGTATTATTTTAAATTTCATAAAAAATGTATTATTTTAAATTTCATAAAAAACTAATTATTTAACAAATGAAAGGTTCTTGTCTTTTATTTTTTTTACCTACAGCTCTCAATACATGAACACTGACTAATCCGAGTACATACATCGATGCAACAACCCAAGCCCATGTGTGACATTTACCTACGTATAAGCAGTTGTCATTGTATACATTAATTGCTACACTAAAAAGTGTTGCTAATAGCATAGGTACGCTAAAGTCCATAACTAAATTGTATGCTGCCAAAGATAAAGCAACAACAAGCATCATATATGCCGGCGCCGATAAGTTATTTACAACCTCCATTAATTTATGTAACTGATTCATTTTTATAATATAGATTTAGAAAAAAAAAATAATGAATATTAGATAAAATTAATGACGAAAAAAAATAGATAGTATAATTATAAGATGAATAAAAAAATTATAGGTGGTGTATCATTTGGAATTGTTCTATTTTTGTCATTATTTTTCTATTTTAAATGGAAACATTTTAAAGATGAAATGGATGCACTAAAAATACCTCCATGGATATCAGAGTGTCCTGATTATTGGACGATGGAAAAAAAAGGTGTATGTAGAAATACACACAATTTAGGGAAATGTGCACATGATTCAACAATAGATTTTAATGATTCGCGCTTTAAAGGAAAAGATGGTGATATGAATAAGTGTCGTTTTTCGCATAATTGTAATTTATCTTGGACGGGTATAGATAAGTTATGTCGTTAAAATAAGTTATGTCGTTAAAAATAGTATTTATAAATATATTTAAGTTATAGTTAAATATATTTATAATATGTTGTGGTGTGAGAAGTATTGTCCTAGTAAAATAGAAGATGTTAAGGGTAATAAAATAAAGATAAACAATTTTATTAATTATATAAAATCTGATGTAAGAAATCCAATACTTGTAATTAAGGGACCTTGTGGTATAGGAAAATCTACAATAGTTCGTTTGGTTTTAAAACAACAAAAATATAATATAGTTGAGTTTAATTATAGTAATATTGATACGAAAAAGAAATTTTCAGAAAAGATAAGAAATATATTCGATAAAAAATCTATAGATAGATTATTTTATAAAGATGGAAAACGAACAAGTATTGTTATTGATGAGGCAGAAAATATAAATACTATATACTATAAGGAATTAGTGTCACTAATTAAAAAAAGAAAAAAAGAGAAAAAGAAAATTAGAACACCCGTAATTTTAATTACGAATGGTCAAAAAAAAATAGCTTCTATAAAATCGTATAATGAAGAGATAACTTTTAGATATCCTCAAATATCAGATTATTTGTTGTATTCAAATAATATTATAAATAATGAAAATATGAATATCGATGATGATGCGTTGATTACATTAATAAAATATTCACAAAAGGATTTTAGGCAATTAACTTATATATTGTATTATTTTTACATTAAGTATAAACATAGTAATATTACATTAAAAAATGTAGAAAATGTTAAACATATATTAATGAAAAAGGATAGAGACTATACAATATACGAAGTCACAGATAAGATTTTGAATAATTATAATAATATTAGTGACTCTATAAGATTAACACAGATAGATAAAACATTATGTGGTTTAATGGTCCATGAAAACTATTTATCAACAGTTGTTGATAATAGAAAATCAAATAGAAAAGATGAAGAGATTGCAAAAATATCAGATATATTATCACAAGGGGATTTATTTGAGAAAAATGTTATTGTTGATAAAATATGGGAATTAGATATAGATACAATATTTTTAAGAACTGTATATCCATCATACTTATTAAATAGTATGGATAAATATTCTTATAATAAAAATAATAATATAAATTTTACAAAATTGTTAAATAGTACAACACAATCATATACTTTTTTTAAAAATATGGATGATAGTCATTATTTAAGTGGTAGTGATAATGAAGTTAATTTTTTAAAAACAGACTTATTATTACATACGTTATTTCATAATAAAGAAGAGTTCTTTAGTATTGTAAGACAATACAATATAGATATTGATAGATTAGATAAATTTTTTATACTTAATAATGCTAAGTTAAAATCAAATATAACTAAAAAAGTAAAAAGAGAATTAATGAAAGAATATGAGGATTATTGCGAGAGTCATCCTCCATTATGATATTATTTATAACAAAATTTATAATAAAATTTATAATAAAATTATTAAGCGAGGGTTTAATTAAAACTACGTAGCTATTATAGTATATAACGTATTTTTGAATTAAACCCTAGCTTCTTGTGAAAGATTATTAATAAAATATGTAATTTGTTCAATAATTTCTTCTAAGCGTTGCTCGTTATGTTCAAAATCTTGATTTACATCAATAGTTAATACTCTACGTTTTTTCATTTCATTTGTCATCCACATTTCATGTTTTTCATGAAGACGAGATAAATAGCTAAGTGAAATAGTCGTTTCTTCATTACGAGATCTTTTCTTAATTCTTTTAAGAGCCACAATAGGACTTGATTTTAGATAAATATAAGCACAGGGTTCAACACTGAATGTGTTACATAGCCAATCAAACCAATCGCAATAAAGTTTCCATTCAATATCATTTAAATGTTTTGATTCATGTAGGCATTTAGCAAAACAATTTTTATCAGTATAAACCGATCTTTCTACAAAAGCTAGTTTATTTTTGGGAATATCTGAAAGTTTCTGAACACGTGTAATAAAAGTAGTCATTTGAAAAGGGAAAGACCATTTCTTAGGGTCATGATAAAACTTATCTAATATATTTATCCCTTCATTATCTTTAATATTCATCCATTCATCAACTGGTTCTTGAACGTATGAATAGTCATTCATTCCTTTTTTCTTTAATTCGTTTAGTAATAGTCTAACGAATGTTGATTTACCGCTTCCAATATTACCTTCAATATATACGATCATATTTGAAATATATAATTTGTTAAAAATGTAATCAATTTTTTTAAATGACACGTTCTTTATATACTTACTAAAAGTTTTTTTTCATATGTTTCATATATTTTTTCTTTTCATATAATAAAATGAAAAAAAAATATATGAAACATATGAAAAAAATACTAAAAAAATATTTTAAATGCGAATGTGTTTTGTTTTTGTTATTAGTTATTGTTTTAGTTATTAAGTTATATAGAAATAGAGAAGATTTTCAAGGTAATACACCTGATAATATGCCTAATACTTATCGTCCAGAGCCAAATAATACACCTAATAATATGCCTAATACTTATACACCAGATCCAAATCATAATGTTTATAATGTGAATAATACACCTGATAATATGCCTAATACTTATGATAATTTTTATAATGTGAATAATGCTATTTCGCCTGTTACTTATAGACCAGACCCAAATAATACACCTAATAATATGCAAAGACATACACTTATTAGAAATCTCCACATCTGGGCGTCAGATGATATACCATTAAACTTTAATCTAATTAAATATATTGATGGTGATATACGTATAGGGGAAATTTATCTACGTCTTTCAATTCACAACACGACTCGCTGGGATCCCATTGTCGAGAAAATATCTAAATTTAGAGATTTATCATTTATGAGTAATATTGAAGCAATATATGGAACATTAAACATCTCAGAAAATCATTTATTAAGAAATATAAACGGACTATCTAATCTTACTTATGTGGGTGGAGATTTAGAGATTTATCATAATCGTTCGTTGACAAATTTAGATGGATTATCAAATCTTCGTGAAGTCGGTAGAGATATAAAAATTGGAAAAGAAATACCAAATGTTAGCGAACTAAATGATGGGGCGTGGCGCAATATGCTAAGAGCATTTAATCAAAACAGTTTGACTAATATAGATGGTCTCTCTGGACTAACTCGTATAGCAGGTAACTTAGAAATCATGCATAATACAAGTTTAACTA
>CETH01050794.1_pt1 | contig 10281 bp, 11 predicted proteins | sample 361461 | NCBI WGS metagenome assembly CETH01 (sample SAMEA2622695, study PRJEB7988) | marine metagenome | isolation source: saline water (ENVO:00002010), including
ATATCAAATGTTTTTCCACAAGAAAAATATAATCCTAGGATACCAACTAACATTAAAACAGAGCCAAACAGAGTATATAGGAAAAATTTGATTGCAGCGTATTCTCTCTGCGGACCTCCCCACATTCCAATAAGAAAATACATTGGAAGTAACATCACCTCCCAAAAAATATAAAATAAGAAAAAATCTAAGGATAGAAAAACACCCATAACACCTGTGTTTAATAGAAGGAAAAGAGCAAAATATCCTTTAACAGCTTTTGTGATATTCCAACTGACAAAAACACCGATAAAGAAAAGCATCCCTGTAAGAATAACCATAGGAAGACTTAATCCATCAACTCCCAAAATATATGAAATATTAAAAGACGGTATCCATTCAGCTCTCTGAATAAATTGCATGGACCCTCTTTCAGAATCAAAATTGCTCCATAACATAAGCGACAACAGAAATTGGATACCTGTTGTAGACGCTGCTGTAGTTTTAATTAATTCTTCTTTATCACGCGGGATAAGCGCGATAACGAACATTCCAATAATTGGAAGCCAAATTAGCCAACTAAGAATATGATCCATCTTTACCTCTACTCAAAATTTTGTTTTAAAATGATTGTATCACCATTATGATAATTATACCTGCAGTTACATAAAGTAAATAATTCTGGAGTCTTCCTGTTTGAATTGTTTTAAAAGTTTCCCCGAGCAAATTTGTAATTCTACCAAAACCATCAACAATAATTTGATCAATAGTATCAAAATCAAATTTACCTGAAACATCACTCGCCCATTTTGTAAGATGCCCAAAACCGTTTATAAAATATTTATCATAAAGCTCCCAATCTATCCAAGAAATTTTGTTAGCCAAACGCAAGGAAGGTCGATAAATATATTTATCATAATTTTCATCAAAATAAAACTTATTCTGACTCAAACGAAACAAAACCCCAAAACGCTTGGACCAAATATCAGCGGATAAAACCTTTTTGATATAAGTCAGCCATGATAAAAAGATACCAATAGTAGCGACTGATATAGACAAATACATTGCAAGGTAATGAGCATCGTGCGCAGCTTTTTCTATTTCTATTGCAGTTGGATTTCCTGGTACTGCCGAATTTTTTGGAACTACAAGATCTGTAAACCATCCGTATGTAGACATTGGATTCAAGTTTGGTAGAGTATACCATACGAATGTACTCAAAATGCCTAATAAAATAATCGGCCCAAACATCTGCTTAGGTGATTCATGTATATGATCCACTATCTCTGGCATATTGGGTTCACCATGAAAAGTTAAAAACATCATTCTAAACATATAAAAAGCAGTGATCGCGGCCGCTAAGAAACCAAAAACAGGAAGTAAAAAATGAACTGGATTCTGTAATGCAAAGGATAATGTACCAGCAAGTACAGCATCTTTTGATAGAAAACCCGAAAAAAGAGGAACCCCGGCAATAGCAAACGTGCTTACTAACATTGACCAATATGTTATTGGCATCTTACTTTTAAGTCCACCCATATTTCCCATATCTTGAGGATCTGTTTTATCGTCATGTTTCTCATGTAATGCATGATGCATAGCATGAATAACTGAACCTGAACCATAGAACAAGTTTGCTTTGAACATAGCATGGGTCAATAAATGAAAAAAAGCAGCAGTATATACTCCAGTCCCAACAGCCAAAATCATATATCCCAATTGACTGACAGTAGAATAAGCAAGGACTTTCTTAATATCTGTTTGGGTAACCGCAATTGAAGCAGCAAAAATGGCTGTGAACCCTCCCACATAGGCTACAATCACCAACGCATCAGGTGTCAAAATAGGAAAAATTCTGACAGAAAGATAAACACCTGCTGCAACCATAGTAGCAGCATGCATAAGAGCCGATACAGGTGTAGGACCCTCCATAGCATCCGGCAACCAAATATGCAGAGGAAACTGAGAAGATTTTCCCATTGCACCCATAAAGAGTCCTACTCCAGCAAAAGTTAAAGCACCACCTGTAATTAATCCCTTTTGAACACCCTGAAATACATCAGAAAAAACAAAAGAACCAACAGCACTATAAATAAGCATAATCCCTATAAAAAATCCAATATCACCAACTCGATTAGTTAAAAAAGCTTTTTTACTAGCATCAGCAGCTGAATCTTTCTCAAACCAATGGCCAATTAATAGATATGAACTAACACCAACCAATTCCCAAAACATGTACATAGATATCAAACTATTTGCCAAGACGATACCGTTCATTGAAAATGTAAACAAACCAAGATAAGCAAAATAACGAGAATATCTTATATCCCCTTTCATATACTCAGTTGAAAAAATGTGAGTGCATGTGGAAATGAGTGCAACAACTAGGAGCATAATTATAGTCAAATTATCAATTAAAAAACCAAGACTAACAGAAAAATACCCCATGTCAAACCAAACAAAAGACGCTTCTTTAGAAAAATTTGGATTATAATCCAGGAGGATTGTCGCAAACATAATTATCGATAAAATCAATGTAGTTAATATTGCAGAAATAGATACCCAATCTCCACCTCTTGGCAACCGCTTACCAAAAAATATCTGAACTACAAATGCAACCAATGGAAGAAATAAAATAGCTAAAGAATATTTTATAAAAATATTTTCCATTATTCCCTTAAAGAAGAAGCTTCATCAACATTAATTGTTTCAAGGTTATTATATATATTAATTACTATTGCCAAAGCAACAGCTGCCTCTGCCGCTGCAAGAACAATAACAATTAGAGCAAAAATATGACCATCTAAATTCATGCCTCCAAATCTTGAAAATGCAACAAAATTTATATTAGCAGCATTAAGTATTAATTCAACGCCCATCAAAACGGCTATACCATTACGCCTAGTTATTACGCCAAAGACGCCTAGCGAAAATAATACCGCAGAGATGAGTAAGTAGTTATTTAAATGATCCATCAATTAGTTTTCCTAGATAGTACAGCTGCACCAATAAGAGCGCCAAGTAAAAGCACCGAAACAGCCTCGAAAGGAAGTAAATATTTTGTTAATAAAAGTTTCCCAACACCCCTAACCGTACTAGTCGGCTCAAGAGATTCAACTTGATACCAATTAGTTTTAGTTACCACAATAGCAACAATAATAAATAACCATAATGAAATGGCTCCGCCTAGCCCTTGCTGAATATTAGTTTGAGATAATCTAACAGATGCAATGCGATTAGTAAGCATTATACCAAAAATAATTAGAACATTTATTCCTCCAATGTAGACCAATAGCTGGACACCTGCTATGAAATCTGCCCACAAATAAATATATAGACCAGCTATTCCAAATAGCGTAAAAAGAAGTGCAATAGCCGAGTATAATAGCTGATTATTTAAGACTACAAAAAAAGCCGAGATTATTGTAAAAGAAGCAATAAACCAGAACAAAATTTCTGCCATCTAAACTATGCCTCTACCTCTTGGGTTTTGTTAAACAATTTTTTTATTCCCTCCTTAGTGCCAGGCTTAGCAAACCTGTATATTAGGTCACTACGATCTGGCTCAGAAAACTCGTAATCAATAGGATGCTTCTGCGCATTAGGACCACCTGTCATAAAAATACACTCTTCTGGGCATGGATAAGTACACAAATTACAATAACAACATTCGGACATATCTATATCAAACCTAGTAACGACCAGAGCTTTTTTTGTCCCATTTTGTGTTATCCCAACATGATTAACATCCTTAATATCTGTCCCCCTCTCAGGCGCTTTTTCTGTTTCTATTTTTATACAATCTACAGGACAAACCCTTTCACACTTAAGACAACCTATGCAATCATCCATATCAACGTGCAACCGTGATCTGATTACATTATAATTCTCATGATTAAAACCTATATTCCTCTCCGGTCTTGGCCATCGTTCTTCAGGATACTGTAGGGTAGCAATACCTCTTTTTGCTGTAACAAGATGTTTGAACGTAATTAACATACCTCCAATAATTGCTGAAGAAGTTGTGAAAATATCGGTTAAATATTTAATCATTTTTTATCCTATAATTATTGTCCAAATAGCAACACCAAAAATATTAAACAACCCAATTGGAATGAATATTTTCCAGCATAAATGCATAAGCTGATCAACACGTAGTCTGGGTACAGTCCATCGAACCCAAATCATTATAAAGACCAAGAAAAAGGTTTTACTTATCATCCAAAACATGCTCATAGCTGGAGAATTTAATAAATTAGGGAACGGGCTCTGCCAACCTCCAAGAAATGCTGTTGCTGCAACCGCACTCACAACGAACATATTTGCATATTCGCTCAGAAAAAAAATAGCATAGCGTGTTCCAGAATATTCAGTTACAAAACCCGCGACAAGTTCTGACTCTGACTCAGGAAGATCAAATGGAGTTCTGTTTGTTTCTGCTAAAGCACTTATGAAGTATATAATAAAAGCAATAGGCATAAAAGGATTATCAAAAATGATCCAATTAAAAATACCGCCTTTTTGATATGCTATAATCTCTTGCATATTCAAAGAGCTTGCAAGCATGATCACAGCTACTAAAGAAATGCCAGCAGGTATTTCATAGCTTATTATTTGAGCAGCTGATCTCATACCTCCATAAAGAGCCCATTTATTATTTGAGGACCAACCTGCAAGAATTAAAGCTATTACAGCTATACTCCCCACTCCTAAGATATATAGCATGCCAATATTCATATCAGCAATAATAATCTTTTCTCCAAAGGGGACTGCTATAAAACTAACAAGAGCTCCTATAAAAATCATGAAAGGTGCGATAATAAACAAAGGTCTATCTGCACTGGCAGGAATTATGTCCTCCTTTATAAATAATTTTATCCCATCCGCAACAGGCTGCAACAGACCCCATTTCCCAGCATGGAGACCCGGCCCTTGACCCATCGGCCCAGTCTTATCTTGAATGAAAGATGAGACTTTTATTTCTGAGTAAATAACACCAAAACCATATACAGTAATAAATCCAAGTAACCCAGCGATTGGAAGTAGCATAGAAATAAATAGGAAAAAATCATTTCCCGCTAAACTTGGAAAAAAATCATTTAGTGTGTCGTATATAAAATCAACAGTCAACGATCTATCTCTCCTAATACAATATCTAAACTTCCTAAAATAGCAAGGACATCAGAAAGAAGCCAACCAGCACCAATCTCATCAAGAACCGACAAAGCAGTAAAAGCTGGAGAACGCATCTTCAGTCTATAAGGAATTGGACTACCATCACTTTCTATATAGTAACCTAAATCTCCCCTTGGTGTCTCTGTCCTAGCATACACCGATCCTTTTGGGGGTCGAATTTTTTTTGGTAATGATTGATGTACATCTCCATCTTTTGGCATACTAGCTAAAGCCTGTCTTATAATTTTTATGCTCTCCCTTATCTCTAAAATCCTAACATAAAATCTATCCCAGCAATCACCTACTGTGCCCTTAATACCTTCACCAATAGGAATATTAAAATCAAATTTATTATAAATGGAATAAGGATCATTCTTTCTAAGATCCCAATTGACTCCAGAAGCTCTTAAATTTGGCCCAGTAACTCCATAGCTTATGGCAACATCCTTAGGCATAACACCAATATCAGCGGAACGTTCTATTAATATTTTATTATGAGCAAGAATTTTCTCTAATTCATCAACTTTTGGTTCAAAATAATCCAAAAATTCAAAAGTAGACTCAACAAAACCAACAGGTATATCATGACTTAATCCACCTATCCACATATAATTATATAAAAGCCTAGCCCCACATGTGAGCTCAAAAAGATCAAGGATTCGCTCTCTATCTCTTAAAGCCCATAGAAAAGGGGTAAAAGCACCTAGGTCTAAACCAAAGACACCGGTGCAAAGCAGGTGACTTGCGATCCGTTGCAACTCCGCCATAACAACTCTTATATGCTCAACTCTATCATTAACTTTAATGTCCATCAATCTTTCCATTGCAACCACATATCCAAAATTCATTGACATAGAAGATAAATAATCACATCGATCAGTAAATGGAATAACTTGTTCATATGTAACATTCTCACAGTGTTTCTCGAAGCATCTATGTAAATAACCCATAACAGGTGTTATGCGAGAAACCACCTCGCCATCGGTGGTTACCTGAAGACGCAAAACTCCATGCGTTGCAGGATGTTGTGGCCCAATATTTAGGACCATTTCTTCGCCGTGAACTACTCCCATCCTTCTTTCATTTTAGGGACCACAATACCATGGTAGGTCTCTTGAACTTCATAATCTTTCCTCAAGGGCCAACCCTCCCAATCATCTGGCAACAAAATTCTTCTCAAATTTCTGTGGCCTGTAAATTCGATTCCTAACATATCATAGGTTTCTCTTTCAAACCAATCGGCAATCCGCCAAACGCTTTCGACCGATGGGATCTTTGGTTCCGATACGGGAACATTGATCCTGACTTCTAGGTAATGATCGTGCTTCATCGAGTGAAAGTTATATCTTGATTCAAGCATACCATCACCAACATCAATCCCCATCTGGCATTGAAGAGAATCAAAAAAAAGAGCAGGGTCTGATTTTAACCATTTTGCAATGTCTAACCAATTTCTAGGCTTAAGATTAAAATATTCCCCTCCATTACTATCCAAAAGAGAACCAGGAAAAAGTTGATCAATTAATTTTTCTAATTTTTCATTAAACGATGGCTCTAATTTAGGCTCTGGTTTTTCCTGATCTTTTAGCCCAACAGGTTCAGAAGGCTGATCACCGCTTGAGGAAGAGATTCCAGGCATGGACGGTCTCTCGGCTTTGCCTTTTTGAATTTTAATTATCATAGCTTTCGCTTTTGCACGCACCATTCTATCTGGATGCTGATTAACACTGTCCATATCACCATCTAAACCTTTGTTAATCAATTCATTAATTATTTTATCTTGATCTGTAGTCATGACATTTTTCTTGTTAAAGGACGATCTTCCAGAATCTGTTCTTGCAATTTAAGCAACCCCTCAATTAATGATTCTGGCCTTGGAGGACAACCTGGGACATAGACATCAACAGGGATTACAATATCAACACCTTTGAGCACATGATAGCCATGCTGCCAATAAGGACCTCCGCTTGTAGCACATGACCCCATGGCAACAACGTATTTTGGATCAGCCATTTGCTCGTAAAGCTTTTTTACCCTTATTGCCATTTTCATTGTGACAGTCCCGGCTACTATCATTACGTCTGCTTGCCTTGGCGAAGAACGTGGAATAAAACCTATACGTTTAATATCATGCCTTGGCGCAGCAGCTGCCATCATTTCAATCGCGCAACAAGCTGTACCAAACTGGAAAAACCAAGGGCTCGTACTCCGGCTCCAATTCAATAATTTTTCAAGCTTTCCGACAACTATATTATCTTCTTCAAATTTGTTTGTTAATAAACCCATTTATTCTTCCCGATTAATTGCAATTTTTTGATACCTCCCAGTCCCATAACGCACGGTTCTCTTTATCCAATCTAAATCTGACTTAACCCAGACATATGCCAAACCAACTACAAGGACAAGTAAAAATATTCCCATCTCCACCAGCGCTAAAAGTCCTAGCTCCTTAAACACAACAGCCCATGGAAAAAGAAAAACAACCTCTACATCAAAAATTAAAAATATCAAAGCAATAACATAAAACCGTATATTAAATTGCAACCAAGCAGAACCTTCAGTAACCTCACCACATTCGTAGGTCTGAAGTTTTTCTTTGGTTTTTTTCGAAGGTGCAACAAGCCAAGCTATAATAAGAGGTACTACCACAAATATTATGGCCACCACAGTTGCAAGAAAAACTGTTCCAAAATCTCTATACATAATTTCTTTTTTTAGACGAATTGAGCTACCGAAGTTAATCTTCTATATTTTTGCGAGTCAAATTAAACTTCATAATTATATAATCTATTTTTATTTTTAGGCAAATTTGAAATAAAACAAAAATGCAGAATGTCCTTTATTGATAAGGCTATAACAAATATTCTTCCTCACTTACCCAAATGGTTTGCTAAACCATTTGCAAAACCCTATGTTGCAGGAGAAACTATTAATGAAGCATTAAATCACATTAAAACCCTAAATGACAAAGGTCTTTGTGCAACCTTGGATATATTAGGAGAACATATTCTAAAACCTGAGCAAGCAAAAAAAATAGCAATGGAGTATTGTTTATTGTATGATATGATTTCAGGCAATAATCTAGATTGCAATATATCAATTAAACCAACGCATATCGGTTTAAGCATTTCTTATGACCATGTAATAAGTAATGCTGAAACAATTTTAGATAGTGCAAAGAAAAATAACAATTTCTTAAGATTAGATATGGAAAGCTCTGAACATACTGACCAAACAATTCAAATGTATAAGTATTGCAAATCAATCTATGACAAGGTTGGAATGGTAGTCCAATCCTATCTCCATAGAAGTAAAAACGATATTAAGGATTTAGCAAATAATAATTTTAACTCAAGAATATGTAAAGGCATTTACAAAGAGCCTAGATCATTAGCTTTTCAAAACCCAATCGATATAAATAATAACTTTCTTGAGCTAGCAAAATTAATGGCAAAAAAGAGTGCATATTCTGGATATGCGACCCATGATCAAGATTTAATTGATAAATTGTTAAATTGGATTAAAAATAATAAAATCTCTAAAAATTTATTTGAATTCCAAGTGCTATTTGGTGTTCCAATGCAAGGTAGGCTTGATTCTCTCATAAAACAAGGATATAAGGTAAGAGTCTATGTCCCTTTTGGACCCGATTGGTTTGACTATTCGATTAGGAGATTAAAAGAGAACCCATCAATTGCTGCATATGTATTGAAAAATTTTTTTAAAAGCGACATTTAATGAAAACAGAATCAAAAAGGGAATTTTACAAAAACCAAGGGGTTAACTATAAAAAAAATGATCTTGAGGCAATTAATCGTTATAAAAATATTTTACATTGGCTGATATTAGAAAATGAAAAAACAATTATCGAAATAGGTTGTAAATATGCCGAATTAAAAAAACTACTTGTTACCAATGGAAGCCAATTTAAATATAAAGGAATCGATATTGATAAAAGCACACTTGAAAAAATAGAAAATTATAATTCATCGGACTATATATGCCATGATGTAAATAAAGGAATACCATTAAAAGACAACTCTGCTGATTACATCATATGCATGGAAGTACTAGAACATTTGGAAAATGCAACTTTTTTTCTAGATGAATCAAAAAGAGTCCTTAATAAAAACGGCAGACTTATTCTTTCTGTCCCCAACCCTTATAGCTGGAATGAAATTTATAGAAATATGTTTAAAAAAAATGATACCGAGGGTCACATAGCTTCGTTTACTTATCAAAACCTAAATGCTTTAATTAAATTTTCAGGATTAAAAATAATTGATGAATTAGGATCTTTTACTCGAGTTCCACTATCAAAAAAAATTTTTGGTCGTTATTTTTTGCTTAGTACTAATAATTTTTTTCTAACAAGAAATAAAATTTATTTAATTAAAAAATAATGAGACCTAAATATATAGAAAAGTACTATAAAGATGGCTATGCAATTATAAGAAATGTTTTAGACGCGGAAATAATAAAAGAATTAAATAATCATGTCATTTGGTTAAGAAAAAAAAATCCAACTATACGTCCCGAAGCTTTACATCATCATTTATTAGTTAATGATCCATTTATTCACTATCTATTAAATCAAGAAAAACTTTTAAATATTGTAGAAAATATTCTTGGCCCAAATATCGCTTTGTTTGGAGCCCATTATATAGCAAAAAAACCTATTGATGGTAAACCGGTTGCATGGCACCAAGATGGATCATATTGGCCATTGAAACCGATGGAAGTATTATCTATATGGGTTGCTGGAACGAAATCTATTAAAAGTAATGCCTGTATGAGGGTAATCCCGGGGTCCCAAAAGATGAAACTGATGAAACCCTCAGAAATGGTTAAACTAGATTTAAATGAATATGTTTTAGACCTCGCTATTGATTCAAGTAAAATAGATGAAAGCAAAGCTTTGAATGTTGAATTGAACCCTGGCGATATATCTTTGCATAACCCTTCTATTATTCATGGTTCAAATTCCAATTATTCTAAAGATTGGAGAATAGGCTTAACTCTCCGTTATATTCCAACTACTACATTTGTTGATAAAAAACAATGGGAATGTATATTGCTTAGAGGAAAAGCAAGTGAGGGCGTTAGCAATAATTATGTAAGTAAACC
>CETH01033146.1_pt1 | contig 10275 bp, 16 predicted proteins | sample 361461 | NCBI WGS metagenome assembly CETH01 (sample SAMEA2622695, study PRJEB7988) | marine metagenome | isolation source: saline water (ENVO:00002010), including
ATGGAGCAAGAGCAAGAAAGAGGTATTACTATTACTTCAGCTGCTACTACCGCTTTTTGGAAAGATCATAGAATAAATATCATTGATACGCCTGGCCATGTTGATTTTACTATTGAGGTTGAGAGATCTTTACGAGTATTAGATGGTGCGGTATGCGTCTTTGATTCAGTAGCAGGAGTAGAGCCTCAATCCGAAACTGTTTGGAGACAAGCAGATAAGTATGACGTTCCTAGAATGTGTTTTGTTAATAAAATGGATAGAACAGGGGCAGATTTTTATAGATGTGTTGATATGATGAAGTCTAGGTTAGGTGCAACACCATTAGTAATTCAATTACCTCTTGGTGCTGAGTCCGATTTTTTAGGTTTGATTGACCTCTTAGAAATGAAGCAACTTAGATGGAAAGATGAAAGTTTAGGTGCTGAATTTGTTATTGAGGAAATTAATGAGGCATTATTAGATGATGCAAAAAAGTGGCGAGAACAAATGATCGAGATAGCTGTTGAGCAAGATGATGCTGCCATGGAAGCTTATTTAGAAGGCGAAGAGCCAGATATAGAGACATTGAAAAAATGTATTAGAAAAGGAACATTAAGCAGTTCTTTTGTTCCAGTTTTATGTGGTTCTGCCTTTAAAAATAAGGGAGTGCAGCCAATGTTAGACGCTGTAATAGATTTTTTACCATCTCCCGAAGACTTGCCTCCAGTAAAAGGTATTAATCCAGCAGATGATTCAGAGATGAATAGAGAACTAAGTGATGAAGCTCCTTTTTCTGCGTTAGCTTTTAAAATTATGAATGATCCTTTTGTTGGTTCATTGACATTCTGCAGGGTTTACTCAGGTGTGGTAGAGGCAGGTACTACTGTTTTTAATACCGTTAAAGATAATAAAGAAAGAATTGGAAGAATGCTTTTAATGCATGCAAATCATAGAGAAGATGTGAAAGAAGCACGTTCTGGAGATATAATAGCAATTGCTGGGTTAAAGAATGTAACAACTGGAGATACTTTATGCGAGTCTACAAAGCCTATTATTTTGGAAAGAATGGAATTTCCTGATCCGGTAATTGAAGTAGCAGTAGAACCAAAAACTAAAGCTGACCAAGAAAAAATGGGTGTTGCTTTAGGAAGATTAGCTGCGGAAGACCCTTCATTTAGAGTAACTTCAGATCATGATAGTGGACAAACTATTATAAAGGGTATGGGAGAGCTACATTTAGATATTTTAGTAGATAGAATGAAACGAGAATTTAAAGTTGAAGCTAATGTTGGAGCACCGCAGGTAGCATATAGAGAAACTATAACTACTGAGGCAGATATAGATTATACTCACAAAAAACAAAGTGGAGGTGCAGGACAGTTTGCAAGAGTCAAAATGGTTATTAAACCAGGAGAACCTGGGTGTGGATTAGATTTTGAAAATACTGTTGTTGGGGGAAATATTCCTAAAGAATATATACCTGGTGTGGAAAAAGGTATAGACGCTGCTATGACATTTGGTGTAGTAGCTGGCTTTCCAGTGACTGATGTTAAAGTTGTATTATACGATGGAGCATTTCATGATGTAGATTCAAGCGTTATGGCATTTGAGTTAGCTGGTAGAGCGGGCTTTAGAGAGGGACTACAAAAAGCAGGACCAAAACTATTAGAACCTGTTATGAGAGTTGAAGTTGTTACTCCTGAAGATTTTGTTGGAGATGTTATAGGAGATTTAAATAGTAGAAGAGGCCAAGTTCAAGGTATGGAACCTCAAGGGATTAATACTTTAGTAAAAGCTATGGTCCCATTAGCTACTATGTTTGGATATGTTAATAATTTACGATCATTAACTCAAGGAAGAGCGAGTTATTCAATGTTTTTTGAAAAATATGAGCAATGTCCTGAAATGATCGCTGAAGAAGTTAAAAAGAAAATGGCATAATTAAAATAATAAATATAAGACGGAGATAAGAGAATGGCTAAAGAAAAATTTGAGCGTAATAAACCCCATGTAAACATAGGCACAGTCGGCCATGTTGATCATGGAAAAACAACGTTAACTGCTGCTATCACTAAAGTGATGTCTGAAGCATCAGGTGGTGACGCTATAGCATACGATGATATTGATAAAGCTCCAGAAGAAAGAGAGCGTGGTATTACAATTAATACTGCCCACGTTGAATATGAAACAGCTGAACGTCATTACGCCCATGTTGATTGTCCTGGTCACGCAGATTATGTAAAAAATATGATTACAGGTGCCGCACAAATGGATGGTGGTATTCTTGTAGTTTCTGCATCTGATGGTCCAATGCCACAAACTAGAGAACATATTCTGCTTGCTAGACAAGTTGGTGTTCCAGCTCTTTGTGTATTTTTAAATAAATGTGATCAAGTAGATGATCCAGAATTAATGGAATTAGTTGAAATGGAAATACGTGAACTTTTAACGCAGTATGAATTCCCAGGTGATGATATTCCTATTATTAAAGGTTCAGCATTAAAAGCTTTAGAAGGTGATACTAGTGATATAGGTGTGCCAGCTATTGTTGAACTTATGAAGCAAGTCGATGCTTATATTCCAAAACCAGATCGTCCGGTAGATATGCCATTCTTACTACCTATAGAAGATGTATTTTCTATTTCAGGTAGAGGTACTGTTGTAACCGGTCGTGTTGAGCGTGGAGTAATTAATGTTGGAGATGAAATAGAGATCTCAGGTATTAGAGAAACTTCTAAAACAACTTGTACAGGTGTAGAGATGTTCCGTAAACTTCTCGATAGAGGAGAAGCGGGTGATAATGTTGGTGTTTTATTACGTGGTATTGAAAGAGATGGTGTTGAGCGTGGTCAAGTATTAGCTAAACCAGGATCAATTAAACCTCACACTAAATTTATGGCAGAAACATATATTTTGAAAAAAGAAGAAGGTGGAAGGCATACACCATTTTTTGCAAATTATAGGCCACAGTTCTATTTTAGAACAACAGATGTAACTGGCACTATTGCACTTCCTAGTGGAACTGAGATGGTAATGCCTGGCGATAATATACAATTTGAAGTAAACTTAGGTGCACCAATTGCGATGGAAGAAGGTTTAAGGTTCGCTATAAGAGAGGGCGGAAGAACAGTAGGTGCAGGAGTTGTATCTAAAATTATTGAATAAGATTTTAATTTAAAAGGATGAATTTATAAATGGCATTGGAACATCAAAATATTAGGATAAGGCTTAAAGCTTTTGATCACAGGGTTCTGGACGTATCTACAGTTGAAATAGTAAATACTGCTAGAAGAACAGGCGCAAGTGTTCGTGGTCCAATTCCTTTGCCTACAAAATTTGAAAGATATACAGTGAACCGTTCTCCGCATGTGGATAAAAAATCTAGAGAACAGTTTGAAATAAGAACACATAAAAGGTTATTAGATATAGTTGATCCTACTCCACAAACAGTTGACGCTCTTATGAAATTAGATCTTGCAGCTGGAGTAGATGTAGAGATTAAACTTTAAGAAATTATAAGGATTAAAAATTATGCGTTCGGGATTAATTGTAAAAAAAGTAGGCATGACTAGATTATATCTAGAAGATGGAACACATGTGCCAGTTACTGTTTTAAGCCTTAAAGATTGTCAAGTTATTGCTAATCAGTCATTAGATAAGAACGGATATAACTCTATTACTTTAGCTACAGGTGAGACTAAACCTAAAAAAACCAATAAATCTCAGAGAGAAGCTTTTGCAAAAATTAAAGTAACTCCAAAGCAAAAACAAATGGAGTTTAGAGTTAGTGAAGATAATATGCTTCCTATTGGCTCCGAATTGGGAGCTAACCATTTTGTAGTTGGACAATATGTAGATGCAACCGGTATTACTATAGGTAAAGGTTTCGCTGGAGCAATGAAAAGACATAATTTTGGAGGTCTTAGAGCTTCTCATGGAGTATCTATATCTCATAGAAGTCATGGTTCTACAGGTAATAGCCAAGACCCAGGAAGAGTCTTTAAAGGTAAGAAAATGGCAGGTCAAATGGGAAATAGGCAAAGAACTATTCAAAACTTACAGGTGGTAGCTGCTGATGAGGATAGAGGGTTAATTTTTATAAAAGGAGGATTACCTGGCTCAAAAGGTTCTTGGATAAGTCTTAAAGATGCTGTTAAAAAAGCATTACCCTCTGATGCTCCATATCCGGCAGGGTTAAAGGGAGTTAATAACACTAAAAATGAAGATGATAAATCAAATCAAATTGAAAATACTAAATTAGAAGAAGCTTCAGCAGAAGCTCCTAAAGAAGAGATATCAACTATAGAAGAAGCACCTAAAGAAGAATCAGCTAAAGCAGAAATAGCTAAATCAGCTAGAGAAGAAGTGCCTAAAGAAGAATTAGCAGCTAAAAAAGAAGTTTCTAAAGAAGAGACTACAGCTGCAGAAGAAGCGCCTGCAGAAGCTAGTGAGCAATTAAAAAATGATGGAAAGAAAGAAAAAGAGAATTAAAAATGAAGCTAGATGTTTTAACTATAGATAATAAAAAATCCTCTGTTTTAGAGTTAAATAAAGAAGTCTTTGAGGCAGATATTAGGGCTGATATTTTACATAGAATGGTTACTTGGCAGCTAGCTAAGAGGAGGTCAGGAAATAGAAAAACTCAAGAAAGAAATGAAGTTACTGGTTCTAGGGCAAAAATTGTAAGACAAAAAGGCTCTGGCGGGGCCAGACACGGAGATAGAAAAGTTTCTCAGTATAGAGGTGGTGGCGTAGCACATGGTCCAAGAGTTAGAAGTCATGCACACAAATTGCCCAGGAAAGTAAGAAATATGGCAATGAGGTGTGCATTATCATCAAAATTGAAAGAAGGAAATATAGTAGTATTAAATGATATTTCTTTTTCTTCTATGAAAACTAAACTTTTACAGAAATCATTAAATAAGCTACCAATAGGCAAGTCTGCATTATTTGTAACTGGTGAAGAACTTGATCAAAATTTCAATAAAGCTCTTAAAAATATACCTATGCATGATTTGTTGCCAATTCAAGGTGCTAATGTCTATGATATACTTAGGAGAGAAACACTGGTATTAAGTAAATCCTCCGTTGAAGCTCTAGTTGCTAGGTTAGCTAACAAGAAAGAAAAAGTTAAAATTAAAAAGGAGAAAAAATAATGGCAGCTCCTAAGCCAAGAGATTTTGATGTTATTGTTTCTCCAATTATAACGGAGAAAGCTACACGTATTTTAGAAAATAACCAAGTAGCTTTTAAAGTTGCTCCTGATGCCACAAAACCTCAAATAAAATCAGCTATTGAGGCTATATATAGTGTGAAAGTAGTTGGAGTTAATACTGTTAATATTAAGGGAAAAAATAAAGTATTTAAGGGTATCAGAGGAAAAAGAGCTTCAATAAGAAAAGCAATGGTAACTTTAGCGGAAGGTCAAACTATTGATCTTTCTAGCGGAGTATAAATATGGCACTTAAACAATATAAACCTACTTCACCTTCAAGGCGTCAATTAGTTACAATTGATAGGTCCGAATTATATTCGGGGGGACCTTTAAAATCCTTAACTAGGGGACAAAGTAAGTCTGGAGGAAGAAATAATACTGGAAGAATTACTGCTTGGCAAAGAGGCGGTGGTCATAAAAGAAGATATAGAGTAATAGATTTTAAGAGAGTTAAAGATGATATAGAGGCTACTGTAGAAAGAATTGAATATGATCCTAATAGGTCTTCTTTTATTGCTTTAATAAAATATGCTGATGAGAAATTAACCTACATAATAGCTCCTCAGAAATTAAGTAAGGGAGATAAAGTTATAAGTGGAGATAAGGTAGATATAAAACCTGGAAACGTAATGCCTTTAAAAAATATGCCTATGGGAACTATTATTCATAATATTGAATTAAAAATTGGTAAAGGCGGTCAGATTGCGAGGTCCGCTGGTGCATATGCTCAATTAGTAGGTAAAGATCGTGGGTATGCAATTGTAAAATTACAATCAGGAGAGCAAAGATTAGTTAGAGGAGAATGTAGAGCTACAATTGGTTCTGTTTCAAACCCTGATCATCAAAATATTAATTTAGGTAAAGCAGGAAGATCAAGATGGTTAGGGAGAAGACCTAATGTTAGAGGAGTAGTAATGAATCCAGTTGATCATCCCCATGGGGGAGGAGAAGGAAGAACTTCTGGTGGAAGACATCCGGTTACACCTTGGGGAGTATCTACAAAAGGAAAAAGAACTAGAACAAATAAAAGAACAGATAATTTAATTTTAAGAAAAAGATATAAATAGGAGGATTTTGAGTAGTGTCTAGATCAATATGGAAGGGCCCATTCGTAGATGGGCATTTACTGAGAAAAGTCCAAGAGGCTGCTAAGACAGGTTCTAGAAGTGCTATTAAGACCTGGTCTAGACGTTCTACAATATTACCTCAGTTTGTAGGATTAAATTTTGCGGTGCATAATGGTAAGAAATTTATACCTGTATTTATTACTGAAGAAATGGTAGGTCAAAAATTAGGTGAGTATGCTCCGACCAGAACATATTATGGACATACTGCTGATAAAAAGGTTAAAAAGGGTTAAAAATGGGTAAATCAAGTAAAAATAGAAATTTACCAGATAATTGTGCCATGGCACTTGATAGGTCCATTCGTTCTAGCGCCCAAAAACTTAATTTAGTGGCAGAAAGTATTAGAGGTATGGATGCTTCTAAAGCTTTAATTCAATTAGAATTTTCAAAAAAGCGTATAGCAACAGATGTTAAAAAAGTTTTACAATCTGCTATAGCCAACGCTGAAAATAATCATAACTTAGATATAGACAAATTAGTTGTATCAGAAGCATATGTTGGAAAGGCTCTAGTTATGAAAAGGTTTAGACCAAGAGCTAGGGGTAGAGGTGGAAAGATATTAAAACCGATTAGCAATTTAACAGTCATAGTTAAAGAAAATCAGGAGGAAGTTTAATGGGTCAGAAAGTAAATCCTATTGGTTTAAGAGTAGGAATAAATAGAACATGGGACTCAAGATGGTTTGCTAAAGGAAACGTATACACTAAACTACTTGGTGAAGATTTAAATATAAAAAGTTTTCTTAAAGATAAGCTAAGGGGCGCAGCTGTTAGTAGAATTACTGTAGAGAGGCCTGCAAAGGTTGCCCGGGTGACAATTTATTCGGCAAGACCGGGTATAATAATTGGAAGAAAAGGATCAGAAATAGAATTACTAAAAGCAAAATTAGCTTCTATGACTGAAGGAGAAGTTCAACTTAATATTGTGGAAATAAAAAAACCTGATATTGAAGCACAATTAGTAGCTGAAAATGTTGCAGAACAATTAGTAAAGAGAATAGCTTTCAGAAGAGCTATGAAAAGAGCTGTCCAATCAGCAATGAGACAAGGAGCGCTAGGAATTAGAATTAATGCTGGCGGAAGACTTGGAGGGGCTGAGATTGCTAGAATTGAGTGGTATAGAGAAGGTAGAGTTCCATTGCATACTCTTAGAGCTGATATTGATTATGGCGTAGCTACAGCAGCTACTGCTTATGGAAATTGTGGAATTAAGGTATGGATTTTTAGAGGGGAATTAATGTCACATGATCCTATGGCTATGGAGAATTCTAGAAGCACACAACAGGGAGCGCCAAGGTAATGTTAAGTCCTAAGAGAACAAAATATAGAAAAGCTCATAAAGGTAGAATTCATGGTGATGCTAAGGGTGGAACCTCACTTAATTTTGGTTCTTATGGCATGAAGGCACTTCAACCCGAAAGAATAACTGCTAGACAAATAGAAGCGGCTAGAAGAGCTATAACTAGGCATATAAAAAGGCAAGGAAGAGTATGGATCAGGATTTTTCCGGACTTGCCTGTTACTAAAAAGCCTACTGAAGTAAGAATGGGAAAAGGTAAGGGTTCTGTTGAGTTTTGGGCAGCTAAAGTAAAACCAGGAAGAATTATATTTGAATTAGATGGAGTTGCTGAATCTTTAGCTAGGGAAGCTTTTGAGCTAGGTTCTGCTAAATTACCAATAAGAACAAAATTTGTTACCAGACAACTAGGAGTTTAAATGAATTTTACAGATTTAAAACATAAAACAGAAGATGAGCTTAAAGCTGAATTGGTTAAATTAAAGAAGGAACAATTTAATTTAAGGTTTCAAAAATCTTCAGGTCAACTTGAGAATTCTTCTAAAATTCAAGCAGTAAGAAGAGATATAGCTCGTGTTCACACCGCATTGTCTGAACAAAAAAGGAGAATGGCTAATGCCTAAGAGAATTTTACAAGGAACCGTCATCAGTGATGGTAATGATAAGACAATAGTAGTAAATGTGGACAGAAGAGTTAGACATGCCCTTTATAAAAAGACTATTACGCGTTCTAGTAAATTTCATGCTCATGATGAAGGTAATGTTTGTAAAATTGGTGATAAGGTAAGAATCATTGAATGTAAGCCGATTTCTAAGAAGAAAACTTGGACTGTAATATCAGAAAATAATGGCAAATAAGAATAAACAATTGGAAAGAATATGATACAAACAGAAACAAATTTAAGTATTGCAGATAATTCAGGCGCTAAAAGAGTTCAATGTATTAAGGTGCTTGGAGGCTCTAAAAGAAGATATGCTGCAGTAGGAGATGTTATAGTTGTATCAGTTAAAGAAGCTGCACCAAGAGGTAAAGTTAAAAAAGGTGATGTCCATAGAGCAGTTGTAGTAAGAACTTCTAAAGAAATTCGTCGTGTGGACGGAAGTGCAATTAGATTTGATAATAATGCTGCCGTTCTAATTAATAAACAAGAAGAGCCAATCGGTACTAGAATATTTGGACCTGTAACTAGGGAGCTTCGAGGAAAAAATTTTATGAAGATAATATCTTTAGCTCCGGAGGTTCTATAGTTATGAATAAACTTAAAGTTAAAAAGGGTGATAATGTTATTGTAATTACAGGAAAAGATAAAGGTAAGTCTGGGGAAGTAGTATCTGTATTTCCAAAAACTAGTAGAGTAGTAATTAGAGGTGTTAATATTGCTAAAAGACATACAGCTCAAAGTCAAACTTCACAAGGCGGAATTCTTGACAAAGAGCTTTCAATACATGTGTCGAATGTATTGCATATTGATCCTAAAGATCAAAAGGCTACTAAAATAGGGTATAAGTTTCTTAAAGATGGTCGTAAAGTAAGGTTTGCGAAACGATCTGGCGATTTAGTAGATTAATGGAGTTATAAATGAGTGCAAGATTAAAAGAACTTTATGATAAAAATATAAAAAATGAGCTATACAAGGAATTAGCTTGTAAAAATATCAATGAAGTTCCTAAATTAGTAAAAATAGTTTTAAATATGGGAGTAGGTGAGTCCGCCTCTGATAAAAAGAAAATTGAAGGAGCTATTAATGATTTAACTCAAATTTCTGGTCAAAAAGTATTAGTTACTAAAGCAAAAAAATCCGTAGCTACATTTAAATTAAGAGAAGGTATGAGTATAGGATGTAAGGTAACATTGAGAAAAGAAAAGATGTATGAGTTCTTAGATAGACTAGTTAATATTTCTTTACCTAGAGTTAGAGATTTTAGAGGTTTAAGCCCAAAAAGCTTTGATGGTAGAGGAAATTTTGCTTTAGGAATAAAAGAACAAATAGTTTTTCCAGAAATAAACTATGACGATGTAGATGTTGTTAGAGGATTAGATGTAATAATCTGTACTAGTGCAAAAAATAATGATCAGGGATTGGCTTTACTTAAAAAGTTCGATCTACCGTTTAGGAAATAGGAGTAAAAATGGCTAAAAAAAGTGCTATAGATAAAAATAAAAAAAGAAGACAGATGGTAGAGCAGCAAAAAGATAAAAGGGCGGCTCTTAAAAAAGTTATAAAAGATAAAAATGTGTCTCAAGAAGAAAGGTTTAAGGCTGTTTTGAAGTTAGCTGCACTTCCTAAGAATGGATCAAAAATTAGAATTAGAAATAGATGTGAAGTGACAGGAAGGCCAAGAGGCAATTATCGTAAATTTGGAATGAGCAGGATCGCATTTAGAGATTTAGCTTCAAGCGGCCAGCTTCCTGGTATAACTAAGGCAAGTTGGTAGGAGATTTAAGATGACAATGACTGACCCATTAGGAGATATGTTAACAAGAATTAGGAACGGGCTGACTGCTAAAAAATCATTAGTAGAATGTCCTAAGTCTAGTTTAAAGGAATCTGTTCTAATAGTTTTAAAAAAAGAAGGTTTTATAAGAGGATATACTGTAAAAAAAGATAATGATAAAAAACCTGTATTATTGATTGAGTTAAAGTATTTTGAAGGCAA
>CETH01004881.1_pt1 | contig 10265 bp, 19 predicted proteins | sample 361461 | NCBI WGS metagenome assembly CETH01 (sample SAMEA2622695, study PRJEB7988) | marine metagenome | isolation source: saline water (ENVO:00002010), including
CAGTTTGACCTTGTTCTTGATAAACAATGGGCAGACGTTTTTTAATAATAAACTAAAATAACGTAGTTCTTTATTTTAAGTTAATAATGAAAGGAAAGATGAAAAAATCTCATCAATATGTTTTACTCGCAACAGTTCTCTCTCTTGCGTTGTCAATTTACTTATTCTTCTTTATGGATAGTCCAGATGCTAAACTTTATGGTATCTATGTAGGACTTTGGGTTCCCTCTATTCTGGGAGCATTTAGAGTAATTGAAACAGGGCAAGAGGAAGATGGGACTGATTGATTTTTTTAATGACCCCAATAGTGCAATTATATTTTGTTTTGGTATTGGGGTTTCTGCAATTTTTTTAATCGGTGTAACAAAATCTTTGTACGGACCTAAGAAATGACAGGACAGATGAACAATATCTGGGACAAGGTTGCTTGGGTAATTCTTGCCACAGGTAAAGTATATTTGATAGGTGCAGTTGCAATGATGTATGTAATGCCCTCTATGACTCCCTTTTTTCTGGGAGTTTGGGCATTGCATTGGTCTGTTGCAGTTTGCATTGCGTTTTGGAGACAAATTGGAATACATTCTTTAGCGAAAGAACGTTTTCCTTTTCTTTATGAAAAATCTATTTTTATATGGTCAAAATGATATTCATGATGATGTTTGTAGCTATGGTCATCGTAACGGTAATTTCACTCACTGCGATGGCCTATGCAGCAATCTGGCCTAAAAAAAATATTCAACATAACAAATGTCATACTGACAACGTGAAACCTGAACAATCTCATGGACACACGGAACCTCATGTCTAAAAGCACTAAAGATTGTATGAATTGTTGGAGTCCCATCAAAGGACGAAATGAAAAGTTTTGTCATCGTAAATGTTATAATGTATGGAGATGGACACAAAAACGATATAGAGAAAATCCACTCTTGTTAAAAATATACAAAAAATAGTATGCCTATTTACGAATACAAGTGTGACGTTTGCACAAATATTGAAGAACAAATTCAAAGACATGACGTTGATGAAATTAAATGTCCTGTTTGTAATAACACGGCAAAGAAAATTATCAGTTTGTCAAGTTTTGAATTGAAAGGTGGTGGGTGGTACAAAGATGGTTATGGTACAAAGAAACCAGAATCAAAACCATCCCCACCAAAAACAAGCGATGGTGTAACCAAAGCAAAACCTCTTAAAGATGAATAGAAAGGAAAAACATGGAATCGTTAAGTAATACCTTCAAATGGGTGATGTCCACTATTTGTCTCATCCTGGGCATATGGATGGTTCAACCCTACACACAACTTCTAATCGGTATGTTTCTTATTGCAGCTGGTTGGATCTTCTTTCAATCAACACTTCCAAAGAGTGACCCGATTGACTTCAATGAGATAAGAATAAAATCACTTCAGAGTCAGTTTGATTCTTTTTTGAAACATTACTGGCAAGTCGGTAAAAAAAATTGAAAAAAATTTGACATTCTGTCTCCGATTTGGTATTATATACTTGTGAGTGATTGAGAAACCCTTTCGGAGATTCGATATGACATACGTGATTAGTTCAGACGAGATAATTGAGAATGCAGAAGAGACATACAGAACTCGATGGGAAGTCGGTGATATGGTTGTGGTTCATGCCTTAAATGATCTGGTCGGTGAAGTCACAAAGCGATCTCTGAATGGAGATGGTGAGTATGATTACATGGTTCATTATGATCGTGACGGATCAATTGAGTGGTGTGAGTGGTCTGATCTGCGTGAAGCGAATGATCTGGACAACTGGTCCTTGACTGAACGTGAATGTTTTTCTTTGTTTTCTTAATCGGAGAATACTATGGGAATGGTAAAAAAAGAATTTGTTGAGTACGAAACTGGTTTAGAGTCAATGAAGGCTGGGTTGGAGTGGATGACTCGTTACGGAGTCAAAACTTTCAAGGACCACACTGGCGAATGGGTGGAAGTTCGTTGTGCTAGGGAAGTGGACCTTTTCACAGGGGAAGAAACCCCGATTGCTCACCTCACAGAAGAAATCGCATAATAGGAGGACCAATTGAGAAATAAGGCTTGGCGTAGGAAACAAGAAGTTAGAAAAAAGAAAAAGGTAGTTAGAGAGTATTACAATTGGTGGCCAGATGACAGTGGCGAATGGGATTCCAGAACAATTGGTATGAGGTCACATTCACCGAAATGGTGTAGTTGTCATATGTGCGGAAATCCACGTAAGTATTATAATGAACAAACCTTACAAGAGAGAAAACACGAGAAGATTTGATAAAAAAACTTGACAAGTGGTTGTCAATTTGATATAGTATAAATGTGATGATGATTATAACCTCTAGTAAAAATTGATTATGAGTGAAGAGAGAGAAAGTGAAGTCATGGTTGACTTTGAAGATGAAGACGCTATTAGGTCCATGATTGACTTTGCTATGTCAATTGAGGAAGCGGAAGAAGAATTGTTTGACCATTATGCAAATGAGGTAATATGAGTGATTTGACTTACGAAGATATCATTGATAAATCTTATCCAAGTGGTGAGATGGTAGAAAAGTTTGTTGAACATATGGATATGATGATTGACCATATGAATGACAGTTATCGTGAGTGGATGAAAACCGATGACCCAATCAAGAAGCGAATGTGTAACGAGTATCACGCTTCACTTACCTATTACATGGGTAAGAAATATGTCAAGGTTATTGCAAACAATTCAGTTTGTGCATTTGTTGTTGCTTGCACTAACGATAAGAAGTTTCAGTATGGTGACATTCTGAAACCTGCTGGTTGGAAAACTCCTGCGAGGAACTTTGCAAGAGGAAACATCTTTGATTCAGTAGATAAGAGGTTTGCTCGAGTTCGTTGGACAGGAGCGTTATAATGGGATGGCCTGATGTCAAACACTGCTCTATTTGTCATGAGTCATTTAGTGAAGGTGGGTTTGACATCAGCCACATTTGGAATTTAGATATAGATCACGCATATGCGTGTTCCAGTAAATGTGAGATAGAATCACAAAGTTTAGATTTTCCCAATGCATGGGACAGTGAAAGATATAAAGATGAAAACAGCGACAATTGAAATTGAAGATAATGGCGATCAACTACGTTATAAAGTAGTCGCTACAGATGGTAATATATTACCTTTAAGATATTTTCACACAAGAATGGAAGCCTGGGAGTATTTAACAATTTATGAAGAGGACAATCCAATAAGGTCTTGTGAAATTTATTCATATGCACCAGAATATTTGAATAATTATTCAGAATTGAGAATGTTATGAAAACAGCGACACTTGAAGTCCTAGAACCAGAAGATAGAGTATTTGGATCAAAAACTTCTGGACAATATTGTGTACGATTGTTTGAAGATGGTCTTGAAATGAGTGGAACATTCTTTAAAACAGAACAAGAAGCAAAAAATCATATCAAAGAATATACAAAGACACACACAGAATAAGGAGATACCATGAAAGTTTCATTACGTAAAGCAAACGCCCTTCAAGAAGCACTTGCAGAGGCAGTAAAATCCTCAACTAAAACTCAACGTGAAGTTGATGTTTTGAATACTGTTATGTGGAAACCAGAAATCAACAATGTGCAAACTCGTTACTTTGACGAGATTCGTGGCAAGTTGGATATGGTGAATGTTCGTTTTACGATTCGTCAACTGGTATCGGCTGCAAATGCAGAGTGTGGTGTATCTGATTTATTAACTGAGTTGGCTTCTACTGACTCAGCAATCATTACCATCCAAAGGTTCATCATCCAACAATCTGCTCGTGAGAAGGATGAGATTCTTGAGAAGAAACGTGAGCGTAAACTTGCTCGTGTTGACAATCCTGAATACGATGGTTACATGGAAATGGAAGTTTCTGTAATCAGTAAAGAGGACAGGGATCATTGGGGAGATAAGGTCAAAGAATTGCGCCGAAGAAAGGCGTCAATTAATGACCAGTTGTTAGAACTAAATATCAGAACGGATATTGAATTGCCAACATTCGTAGAGGAAGTTCTCCGTAAGGAAAACCTAATCTAACTTATGTTGGTAGGGAGAGGTGAGAGGTCTGATTCCTACCATATGGAATTATTTGACGTTAGTCAACTACAAACAATCGAACAAAGAACTAAGATATCTGCTTCCGTTAAAAGAAGAATATTTGCTTTTTGTTAGGTCGCTCGCCTTTTTTGCAGACGGAGAATGACATTAGGTATCAAATTTGTTTTTTGACGTTTGAACCTTGTTTGAATCGACTCATTTGAGGATTCATTTGCTGTTCTCGCTTCTCCCCCCTTTTATGCTACTGTAGCTCAGATGGTAGAGCAGGAGTTTTGTAAACTTCAGGTCGTTGGTTCGATTCCAATCAGTAGCTCCACGGGGCTGTAGCTCATCTGGGAGAGCGCTTCCCTTGCACGGAAGAGGTAGCAAGTTCGATTCTTGTCAGCTCCACCACAATCCCCGATAACTCAGTTGGTAGAGTGGGTGACTGTTAATCACCTTGTCGCTGGTTCGAGTCCAGCTCGGGGAGCCACACAGGTCATTAGTTTAATGGTAAAACTACGGACTCCAAATCCGTCAATGTGGGTTCGATTCCTACATGACCTGCCATCCAACTTTCTGTTTTATAAATATTAATATCAAAGATTATTTTTATAAAACGGATTCCTATGTTATCTTTCCAAAATTATATCACAGAACAATATCTTGAAGAGAAACTTATTCTCTACAATCAAGGTAAAAAATATGGTCAAATCGTATTTCTAGCAGGTGGTGCTGGTTCTGGCAAAGGTTTTGCGATTTCTCATTTCATGGAGAAAGAAAAGTTCAAAGTTCGTGATGTTGATGAATGGAAAAAAGCATACCTCAAACTAGCACAAGTCAAAAGTGAATACAAAGAGTTGAGAAATCTTCAACTTAGGAATCCAAAAGATGTTTACAAACTTCATATGTTTGTGAAAGAAAAAGGAATCAAAGATAGATCATTAGAACTTCTACTCAGAGATTCTAATGCGAGCAGATTACCTAACATTATGTTTGATATCACAATGAAAGATGCAGGAGATATCACGGATGTTCTTCCACAACTCCTTGCCGCTGGATATGACCCAAAGAACATTCATCTTACTTGGGTATTGACAAACTACGCAATTGCAATTCAAAATAATCGTAATCGTGAAAGAGTAGTTCCAGAAGACATCATGCTTCTCTCACATGAAGGAGCTGCAACCAGTATGTATAATGTCATCAAGGGCAAGATTCCCAGAGGACTGAATGGTGGTGTTCGTGTGATTCTCAATAATCGTGAAAATACTATTCCTTATGTAGACCCAGAAACAAAGAAGATGGTCAAGACAAAACAGGGTGACATTCTCGTAAAAGATTTTACCTACCTTACCTTCAAGAAAGAAGGCAAGTCAGTTGCACCCGAAAGTGACATTAAGAAACAACTCATGGGGTGGATTGCAAGTAATGTTCCAAAAACAAAACTTACAAGGGATATGATATCAACTGATTCTTCGGAGATGTAAATGGGTGATTTTAAGATGGGGTCAAAAACTGTGATGTCCCAATCAGGCACGAGCAATCCAACTTGGGGTGCGAATGCTCCTACTGGTTGTATCATAAATGTTACATCAACATCTATAACCAGAGCATCATCCCAATTTACGAGCACTTCTTTCACCGATATAGCTGACGATCAAAGTAGTGCTCTAAGTGTGTCTGTAACTCCAAAAACAAACAGTAAAATATTATTGATGGCAACTTTGATGACAAGTGGTACAAACTACAACATTTATCTACGATTCATGAGAGATTCTACTGCTATTGGAATAAACACGAATCCAGGCAATAGACCAGCGGCAACTATGTCAACTTACGGAAGTGAAGGTGCAACATATGAAACAATGTCAACATCGATGCAATTTTTAGATACTACCCCAGGCGGAGATGGTTCAACATCCATTGTTTATAAAATTCAATTAAGAGTTCAAAGTGGTGGTTCAGCATATGTCAATCGTTCCGAAAGAAATACAAATGAAACAGAGAGAGATGGAACTGGTATTTCAACCATAACAGCGATGGAAATAGCAGGATAAAATATGGGAGTAACAAAAAATCAATCTGTTCTTATCGGAATCAACACGCAAACTTTTACTGCAAACGTAGAAGTTGCAAGCACTCACACTGCTGTTCTGTCTGGGCCGGTAACAGTCCCAAACATTGAGGTGAATGGTGTGCTGAATGTTGTAGGTGATTTAGATGTGACAGGGAACACGACTATCGGAAGTTCTGGTAGTATCAACTTGACAGGATAAAATGCCAGATCCTACGTTTAAAATAGATAGTACAACTGTCATGAGTAAGAGTGGAACGACTGTTTCAGTTGATAGTGGTTTGAATATAAAACCAGCATTTTCTGCACTTGACAGTTCCGCTTCGAATGGACCTACAAGTGGAACAGCTGTAACCAAAAGCACAACTCTACCTCTTTTTGGTTGTCGTGCATGGGTTAATTTTGACGGAACTTCTACCACTTCCATAAGTAGTGAAGATTGTTGTGCAATTCGTGCAAGTGGTAATGTGAGCAAAGTAGTTCGTAATGGAACTGGTGATTATACAGTAAACTTTGCAACTGCGATGCCTGATGCAAACTATGCTATTGTAGGAAGTAATGTGGGTAGTAATTCTAGTAACTATTACTCTTTTATTGCCTCTCATGCTACTGCTATTTCTACTAGCAGTTGTCGTTTTGTATTAATTCATCATGCAGGCAGTGTAAACGATATGAATTATGTACATATTGCAGTTTTCAGATAAAAAATTTGACATTCCTCTCTTTTTTTGGTATTATAGTAAGGTAATGAGAAAGGAGTCAAATGAACTACGCAAGATTGTCAAAGAGACATCGTAAAGAACTGTTGAAGAAGTATTCAGGATATTCATTGGAAGGGTATTGTCACCTTGACGATGGAACAGGTGACTACGCACGACATACTCTCAAAAAGAAGTCAGACGAAAAAACTTGACAAATTCCTCAAATCTTTATATACTGTAATTGTGATGATGAGGTTCAACCCTTTATTTCTTTATTGATTATGAAAAAAAACACTAACGCTCTTGTAGAACAGAAGTCAGTTCTCGCCAAGTTGATGGCGTCTGAGAACATTACTGTTGAACACAAGAAGATTCCTACCGCAGCATTTGATATCAAAAATCGTGTGCTGTATCTCCCAATTCTCAAATGGAAGCCTGGTTCTGATGTTTATGACCTTTTCTGTTCTCATGAAGTAGGTCATGCACTCTGGACTCCTGAAGAGGGTTGGCATTCTTCTACAAATGACAAGGGAAGTGGTTACAAGTCATTTCTCAACGTTGTAGAAGATGCACGTATTGAGAAGAAAATCAAGAGAAAGTTTCCTGGCGCAAGAAAAGCGATGAGTGATGGTTACAATGAACTCATGAACGCTGACTTCTTTGGTATTCGTGAAATGGGTGTTGATGTCAACGAACTGAATCTGATTGACAGAATCAACCTTTACACCAAAGCGGGTGGAAGTTACGGAATTGATTTTACTGAAGAAGAGCGAGAGTGGATTGATAAAGTCATGGGAACTGAAACCTTTGATGATGTTGTCAAAGTCACAGACGCTCTCTTTGCTTACTGCAAGGAAAACGAATCCGAAACCGATAACAGTTATTCTGACTTCAACTTTGCTACTGCTGAAAATGGTTCAGATGAGAGTGACGATGATATGTCAATGACTGGCGAATCACCAATGCAAATGATGGATTCAGATGAGGAAATGAAATCAGACAGTCCTTCTCCAAGTGAGGAAGGTGAAGAATCTGATTCTGGTCATTCACCTGCTGATAAATTCAAAAATGAATTTGAGAATGAATCGTCTGATGGACCTGAAGAAGATTCATCTGATGAGTCGGAAGAGAAGCCGTCTGAATCTTCAAGTGAGAAAATGTCATTTGGTCCTGAAGGTGGAAAAGGAAACCCATTCTCCAAGGATGAGTTTGTTCCTACTTCACGAACTGATGAGAACTTTCGCAGAAATGAAGAGTCAATCGCTGAGATGGGTGATCGGTATTACGCTCCTTCTTACGTGACTTTCCCGAAAGTTCATTACGAAAATCTGATTGTTGACTACAAAGATATCACACAAGAAATCTCTGAGTTTTACGGAAAACTTGATGGTGCTGCTGAGTATGAGAACAAACTTTATAATCAGTTTCGTAAAGACAATGAGAAGATGATTAGTTATATGGTCAAAGAGTTTGAAATGAAGAAAGCTGCGGATATTCATCGCAGAGCGTACAATTCAAAGAAAGGAACTCTTGACATGAACAAGATTCACGCTTACAAGTACAGTGAGAATCTTTTTCAACAAATCACCAATCTTCCAGAAGGCAAGAACCACGCAATGGTCATGTTCATTGATTGGTCTGGTTCAATGTCAGGAATGATTCAGGACACTATTCATCAAGTGATAAACCTTGCAATGTTCTGTCAGAAAGTGCAGATTCCTTTTGAGGTTTATGCATTCAGTGATTCTTATGCTCGCCGAAGTATGAAAAACAATTCTAGTGCATATGATCATTATCGGAATCGTGATATCACCAATGGATACACTATTGATGGTAAAAAGATCGCTGACTATCGCAACAAAGATTTGTTGATCAACAATTACTTCAGCCTTCTCAATTTGGTTTCTTCAAGAATGAGAAGAACTGATTTTGTTACTGGAATCAAAAATCTTTTGATGCTTGCAGATGCTTTCGGTGGTTATTCAAATCGATATTTTGGATTTGACAGAAGAAGTTATTTTGGTATGCCTCATAACTTCAGTTTGGGTGGAACACCACTTGATGATACAATCATTACTGCAAAGTCATTGATTGAAGATTACAAGGTTAAGACCAAAGCACAGATTGTCAATGCTATTTTCTTGACCGATGGTGCAAGTTCTCCTGTCAATTCTTACAGAAACACTTCTGAAGAGCGTGGTTATGATGTCATTGACAGTCAAGTTGTCATTGATGATCGTAAGACCAGAGTAAGAGTGATGAATCAAGAATCACGTGGCGGTTACTACCGAAGAGCTGATACTACCAGTTTGTATCTGAGGTTCCTCAAAGAAACAACTGGTGTCAATCTTCTTGGTTTCTTTCTCACTCAAAGTTCCAGAGTTCAGAACCTTGTCGGTGTCATTGACCGATACCTGAAGGATGATGAAGTCAGAGAGTTTCGCAGGAACAAGTTCTGGATTGAAAAAGGAACTGCATATGATGAACTTTACATCATCAATTCCAAAGGTCTTGAGATTGATGGTGTGGATCACATCAATGAAGTAAGTGCTGGAGCGTCCAAGTCGGAACTGAGAAAAGCACTCAAGAAGAACACCAAAAACAAGTTACAAAATCGTGTGATGCTCAATGCATTTATTGAAAAGATTGCGTAAAAACTTGACATTCGGAGTTTTGTTTGATATTATATAATTGTGATGACGAGAGAGGGATTCCCCCTCTCTCCTTTTTGAAACCTCCAAGATGGAGTATTTGTTATGGCAACAACTGAAAAACGACAACAAATCATTCAAGGTCTTTTACGTGACTTCCCAGATGGCGAAGCGTCACGCCGAGAACTGATGGATTGGGCTATAAATTGTGGTCTATCCAAGTATGCACCATCGTTTGTATGGAGTTCTGAAAACTCTGTTCGCAGAGGCGTATTTCGTATTCCTACTCTTGATGAGAGTGGTAACCTTGTAACCCTTGCAAGACCCATGCCAAAAGCACCTGTCGTAGAAATTCCTGTGACTGAATCTCCAAACATTTCAAATGTAATCGAGTTTCCCAAAACCGAAACTGAATCTTACGTTCCTTCTAAAGTGAAGGGTTATGTAAAGTTCGGTCACTACAATGATATCAAGACCATCGCTAAATCTGGTCAGTTCTACCCGATTTTCATCACTGGTTTGTCTGGTAATGGTAAGACCATGATGATTGAACAAGTTCATGCTGAAATCAAGAAAGAACTTTTTCGTGTGAACATTACCATTGAAACCGATGAAGATGACATGATTGGTCACTACGCTTTGGTTGATGGTCGGACTGTCTGGCAGGATGGACCAGTGACCATGGCAATGGAGCGTGGTGCTACTTTGCTTCTGGATGAGGTTGACCTTGCATCCAACAAAATTATGTGTCTTCAGCCTGTTCTGGAAGGTAATCCACTTCTCATCAAAAAAGAAGGTCGGA
>CETH01043101.1_pt1 | contig 10264 bp, 10 predicted proteins | sample 361461 | NCBI WGS metagenome assembly CETH01 (sample SAMEA2622695, study PRJEB7988) | marine metagenome | isolation source: saline water (ENVO:00002010), including
GGTAGTGACAAACATTACTATTGCTAAAATTTCTGGAGTCATTTTTGAACAATATTAATAAAATTATTAATAATTTTTGCAATTGCTTGGATTGAAAGAAGTGCAACAAATAAAAGTATAGCTAATTTTAATAAATACAACATACTTAAACCTCCAGCTTCTCTAGAGATTTCATTCATTTGCCAAGACTTATAAACAAAAGGATAACTAAAATTCCAAATTATATACAAAAAAGGTAATAATAAAAAAATAATACCGATCGAGTCTACTAAGGCTTTATAAAGTTTAGATGAACTTCTATAGATTATATCAATCCTAACATGATCATCATTTAAATAAGTAAATCCAGCTCCTAACATGAAAATATAAGCATGCATCCAAACATATGTTTCTTGCATCCATATAAAACTTATCCCAAATAAATATCTTAAGACAACAACTAAAAAAACATTTAAAGACATCAAAACTACAAGTAATGCACAAATAAAACCTGCTATTTTATTTATGTAATTAATTGTATAACATAAATTTTTAAGTATATTTATAAACATTATATATAATATCAACTCTATATATATGAATAATTAAATCAATATAATCGATTTATTATTATAATAACCACCTAAATAGTTAAGTTTAAAATTTCAAATTTTTATTAAAATATTTTGGAATTTTTTTTCCTACTTGAGCTCTTTTACCAATCCAGAAATCAATATTATCAAGTTTTCTTTTTTTATTTCCAGAAATCCATTCTAATCCATCATTTAAATTAATTAACTTAACATCAGATAAACTATCTTTATCTTTAATTTTAATTATTTGAACGCCTAATCCTTTATTCATTGTTGGAAGAGAATCAGTATCAAAAATTAACATTTTTGCTAACTTTGTAACACAAGCCAAATATTTTTTATCATAGTTTAAAACTTTAACTAAATAATCATTTGTTTTAAGATTAAAAACTTGCTTTCCTTTTTTGTGATTTGTAATCATATTCTTACTAAATGCTATAAATCCTTTAGCTAACTTTGTAATCATAATACATTTATCAGTAGTATTACCATTAAGAATACCTACTATTATTTCATTAGTACCCGCATCAATAAATTGAATAAAAGATTTTGGATTAGATTTTCCTCCAGGTAAAACATTTGGATCTAAAGAGAAAACTCGACCTGAAGATAAAAAAATTAATAATTTTTCATTAGATAGAATATGAATTGCATGTAAAATATTTTGATCATCTTTTGTTATTTTTTCTATATCAAAAAATTCTTTTAACCTTTTAAGCCTAAAATCTTTATAAATAATTACGGTAAATTTTTCTATTTCATCAAATTCATTTATTTCTACATTTTCAATATTATTAGATTGAGATAAAATTTTTGTTTTACGTTCTAATATGTCATCGTCGATAGATTTATTTATTTCATTAATTTCTTTTATAAGAAAATTATCTAAAGTTTGTAAATTTTTAATAAGTTTATTAAGCATTAACAATTCATTTTTTAATTTAATTATATCTTCTTTTGTATTTTTTTCCTCTATTTTTTTTAAAGAAGATAATCTCATTGACAATATAGCCTCAGTTTGATTTGAATTAAGTTTGTACCTTTTCATTATTTCCTTCTTTGGATTATCTTTATTTCTAATTATTAAAATAATTTTTTCTAAATACTTATAAACAACTAAATAACCTTCTAAAATTTCTAATTTTGATTTTATTTTTTCAACATTAAATTTTGATTTTCTTTTTATTGTTGTTCTTCTATAATAAATGAATTGTTGTAAAATTTCTTTAAGACCTAATTGCTTAGGAACATATCCATTTTCTAGTACATTAAAATTACAAGAATATTTTATTGAAAGGTCAGATAATTTAAAACATAAATTCATTAATTTAATTGAATCAATATTTCTATTTTTAGGCTTTAGTACAATTCTAATTTTATTATCAGATTCATCAATAACATCATCTAAGGGTATTTTTTTTAAAATAATTAAATTTGATAATTGTTCAATTATTTTTGTTTTATTAACTTGATAAGGTATTTCTGTTACAATTATTTGATAAATACCATTCTTTAATTTTTCTGTATTCCATTTGGAATTAATATAAAAAGATCCAAAACCTTTTGTATAAATATTTTTTTTTTCTAAAGGAGTTAAAATTATTTCTCCTCCAGTTGGCAGATCAGGTCCCTTGATAAAATTAATTAGTTGACTATTTGAAATAGTAGGTTTTTTTATTAATGCAATTAAACAATCGTTTAATTCTTTAAGATTGTGAGGTGGAATATTCGTAGCCATTCCAACAGCAATACCTGTTGCACCATTAAGTAACAGATTTGGGAGTTGTGTTGGCAAAACCTCTGGTTCTAAATTTTGTCCATCATAGTTTTCAATAAAATCAACTGCATTTTCTTGTATTCCATCAAAGAAATAATCAGCGATTCTTTCTAATCTAGCTTCTGTGTATCGCATTGCCGCAGGGTTATCTCCATCAATGTTTCCAAAATTTCCTTGGCCATCTATGAGTCTTGCCCTTGTTGAGAAATTTTGCGCTAATCTTACAAGACTTTGATAAATTGCTTGATCTCCATGAGGATGAAATTTGCCCATTACGTCACCAACGATTCGAGCTGATTTTTTAAAAGGTGAATTTTTGAATAATTTTAATTGATACATAGAAAAAATAATTCTTCTATGTACTGGCTTAAAACCATCTCTTGCATCAGGTAAGGATCTAGAAACTATTGTTGAAATAGCATATGATAGATATTTATCTTTTAAAACATTATTTATATTAATATTTATTAATTTATTCATTTTTTATATTTTAAATAATCTAAAATTAATTTTTTAAATTTAATAAAATTAATTGGTAGTTTAAGATTCATATTAATTAAATGATTATTTTTAAAAACTGCTTCAAAAACAATAAATAAATCTTCAACAGATCTATAATCAATTTTATCTTTATTCAAAATTTGATTAAATGGAAACAAAATAGAGTTATTTTTTTTTATGTTGGAAAATTCTAGACTATTTAAGTCAAAATATTTATTTTTCTCATTTGATAAATAATCAACTTGATATCCAATAACTTTTAGTAGATTAAATAAAAAAATAAAATAAAATATCAACCACTTATTATTAGATGTAATAATTGAGATAAAATCTTCTAAAATAAAATAAATATTTTTAATATTTTGACCCTCTATAATAGATTGATTAATTATTGATATTACTGAAGCTAAGCATTGTAATTTATATTTATCATTAATTATATTCCCAATTAAAGGATAAGCTATTTCAGAAATAATACTATTTGGTTTATTTCTATTATTATTATTAACTATAAAGTTTAAGAAATAACCATTTTGATAGATAGATTTATTTTTAGATGAGTTTCCTCCATACACAATTCCAGTTAAAATTTCATCGTGTTCTGTCAAAATTCTAATATATAAATTATTTTCTTTAATAATTTTTTTTTTTATTAGAATCCCTTTAACTTTTTTTTGCATTAAATTTCATAATTTCTAAATATAGATGTATTTTTTTTTCTAATATTTTTTTAATTTGTATTTGACTAGATTCTCTAATAGATTTGATTTTTTCACCTTTTTTACCTAAAATAATTTTTTTATAACGCAAATCTTCAATTAATAATTGTTGTTTAATTTTAATATCACCATTTTTTAAATATTTGAAATCTATATTTTTAACTTTAATATTATATGGTAGTTCTTTATGTAAATATTTTAAGATAGCATTTCTTGTACATTCATTAGATATAAAAATTTCATCTTTATTTGTTATTTCATTATGTTTGTACATCCATTCAGAATTAATAGATAAATTTTTTAAAGAATTTAAAAGTTTATTAATTCCTATATTTTTTTTTGCAGAAACAAAAAAAAAAGAATCAATTTTTGTATGACTATTAATTTTATTAACAAATGGTAAAAGTGTTTTTTTGTTGATTAAATCAATTTTATTAAAAACAATAATAATTTTTTTTCTTATAGTCATCAAAATATTTAAATGATTTAATAAATAATTTAAATCAAATGATTTTGAATCTATCACATATAATATTATATTTGATTGATCTATTCCTTGCCATAACGAACTTTTTATTTTTTTTTGACTAATGCTATTATTTTTCAAAAAATTAATACCTGGTGTATCTATAAAAATTAACTGTATGTAATCGATATTTTTAACACCAATAATACTATCTAATGTTGTATTAATTTTTTTATTGATAATACTTATTGTTTCTCCAACAAATACATTTAATAATGTAGATTTACCTGCATTGGTTTTACCTATTATACTAACTTTTAAGATTTTTTTTTTCATTATATAATTTTAAAAGAATTGAAGCAGCTTTTTTTTCTGCTTCTCTAATAGATGTTCCATTAGATAATATTTTTTTTAATTTTAGTGCTTGTAAAGAAATTGTAAAAATTGGTGAATGTGAAGGTCCTGTTTTTTTTATTAACTTGTAAATAGGCAATACTTTAAATTTTTGTTGTGATATTTCTTGTAAATTTGTTTTGGGATCTAAAACAATTGAGTCTTGAACATCAAAATATGGATCCCAAATTTTTTTAATAAATTTTAATGCTTGGTTATATCCACCATCAATATAAATTGCCCCAATAAGAGATTCTACAGAGTCAGCCAGTATAGACATATTTGTTTTTTTATGGTTTTTCTTAAAATTAAAAATTAAAAAATCATCTATAGATATTTCTAATGCTATTTTGTGTAAAAAATTTTTTTGCACTAGGTATGATAATTTTTTTGACAAATCCCCTTCTCTATTATTCTTGAATTTCTTGTATATAATTGAAGCTATAGCTAACCCTAAGACTCTATCTCCTAAAAATTCAAGTCTTTCAAATTCGTCATTTAAAATTAATTTAGCATATTTTTTTTCTTTTAAAATGCTAGGATGAGTTAATGAATTGATTAAAATATCTTTTTTTTTAAATGAATAACCAATTATTTTTTCAAGTCTTAAAATTTTTTTTTTAGTAATCATTTAATTTTGTCAAAAATTCTATTTAATCTTATTGATTTAGGCCATTTCCAAAATTGTAGAAACCTAGAATTTTCTAGAGAAAAGAAAATAAATTGAGCTTTTCCTACCAAGTTTTCAAAAGGAACATATCCCACTATATTAATAAATCTACTATCTTGAGAATTGTCTCTATTATCACCCAGTACAAAAAAATGACCCGCAGGAACAACATATTCTTGAGTATTATCAACCATTCCATTGTCCATTATATCAAGAACTTCTATTTCTTTATCAAAAAAAAATTCTTTATATTTCCTTATTCTTTTTATTGATGAAGAAAAATCATTATCAATAAAATAATCTAATTTTTTTCTAATTATTGTTAATTCATTTATTTGAATTACTCCATTAACTATCTTTATTTTATCACCCGGCAGTCCTATTACCCTTTTAATATAATCAGTTCTATTATCTTCAGGTGTTTTAAATACAACTACATCACCTCTTTCAGGAATTTTAGAGAAAATTTTATTTGGAATTAATGGTATAGAGAAAGGTAATGAATGTTTTGAATATCCATATGACCATTTAGAAACAAAAATAAAATCACCTACAAGTAAATTTGGCTTCATAGAGCCTGAAGGAATATTAAATGGTTCAGCAATAAAAGATCTAATTATTAAAGCTATAAATACAGCAATTAAAATCGACTTTATATTTGATAAGAAATTTTTTTTGGTCATTGTTGGCAATAAATAATTACATTAGCGATTGCATATTTTTTTTCATCACTTAAAGACACTTCAATTTTTGAATTTTTACATTTAAATTTTAACATATAAGTAAAAGCTTTATTGTGAAGCAATATATATGGTTTACCAAACTTATTATTCTTTATTTCAATATCTTTCCAAAAAACTCCTCTTGCTAGACCTGTACCCAAAGCTTTAGCACAAGCTTCTTTAGCAGCATATCTTTTAGCATAAGATTCAACTGAATTAATTTTACTTTCTGATCTTTTGATTTCATGTTCTGAAAAACATCTTTGTTTAAACTTATCACCATATTTTTGTATTGTATTTTTAATTCTTGTTATGTCTATAATATCTGTGCCAATCCCAAGTATCATTTTTAACCTTTTATTCTTTCTAAAGATGATACTTCCGTAACTAATCTTAAAGCTGCAATAATATTTTTTAAATGATTTGAATCTCTAACTTCTATATCAATAATAATTTCAAAAAAATCAATTTTTCTAATTGTAAAATTAATATTTGAGATATTTCCATTGTTTTTAGCAATTACAGTTGTAACCTTACCTAAACTTCCAGGCTGATTCTTTAAAACCACTCCAATTCTTGAATTAGATAAAATCTTATTAGAATTAGATTTATCCCAATCAATATTTAACCATCTTTCTGGATTTTCATAGTAGGATGATAAAGTTTCACAATCAACTGTATGAACTGCAACTCCTATTCCAGCGGTTACAATTCCAACAATATTATCTCCTAGTATAGGAGAGCAACAACCAGCTAAATGATAAGACATACCTGCTGTTAAACCTTTTAATTTTATGGATTTATCATTTTTATACTGAAATTTTTTTGGTGGCACAAAGTTAAATTCAGGATATATTTTCTTTATTACAGAAACTGCTGTTACATTACCTAAACCTATTAATTCATATAAATCTTCAATATTTTTTAAATTATATTCTTTATTAATTTTTTCCTTTGTAGATTCATTCAACTCATAATTTTCTTTTGCAAAAAAAGAAATTAATATTTCTTTACCAAATAAAATATGCTCATCTCTTTTTTTTGATCTAAAAAATCTTCTAATTTGTGATTTAACCTTAGTTGTCGCTGCAAATCTTTCCCATAAAGGAGATGGCTGTGATTCTTCCGATGTAATTATTTCAATTTGATCACCATTCTTTAAAAAAGTTTTTAATGGCTGAAGTTTTTCATTTATTTTTGCAGCAACACATTTATCACCAATTTGACTATGAATTGCATAAGCAAAATCAATGGGAGTAGCATTTTTAGGTAATTCTATAACATCTCCTTTTGGGGTAAATACATATATATCATCTTGGAATAATTTCATTTTAGAATTTTCTATCAATTCATCTTGATTCATAGAAGTGTTCATCAAATCAACGAGATCATGCATCCATTGGTATTCTTTAGAATCTTTTTCTTTAATTTTTTTTGGATCTTTATATTTCCAGTGAGCTGCAACTCCGTAGTCAGCAATTTGTTCCATAACATTTGATCTAAATTGAATTTCTATTTTTTTATTTTTTGGCCCCATTACAGAAGTATGTAAAGCTCTATATCCATTAGATTTAGGAGCTGATATAAAATCTTTAAATCTTCCTTGTATATATGAAAATCTTCTATGAATAATTCCGAGGCATCTATAACATTCTCTAGTAGAATTTGTAATTATCCTAAAGGCCATAATGTCAGATAGCTGCTCAAATGATATATTTTTATTTTTTATTTTATTCCATACTGAATATGGTGATTTCATTCTGCCTTCAATCCTACAATTAACATCTTCATCTAAAAAAATTTTTTTTAGTTCATAACGAATTTCATCTACAATATTTTCATTTTTTGAGTTAAGTTGATTTAATCTATCTATAATAGAGTTTCTTGCATCAGGATTAATTGTTTTAAATGATAAATCTTCTAACTCATCCTGCCACTCCTTCATACCGAGTCTTTGGGCCAAAGGTGAGAAAATTTCTAAAGTTTCAAAAGCAATAGTAATTTTTTTATTATCATCTTGAATAAAATCTAATGTTCTCATATTATGCAATCTGTCAGCAAGTTTAATTAAAATAACTCTTAAATCTTCAGTAGCTGCTAATAATAATTTTCTATAATTTTCACCTAATTTTTGTTTATTAACTTTTAATGAATATGCGCTTATTTTAGTTAATCCTTGAACTAGTTCAGAAATTTGAAAACCAAAATTTTTCTTTATTTCATTAATTGTATATTTGGTGTCTTCCACAGTATCATGGAGTAGTCCAGCTGCTATCGAGTCACAATCTAATTTAATTGAAGTTAATATTTTGGCAACTTCAACTGGATGAATAATAAAGGGATCTCCAGATTTTCTTAATTGATCTCTATGAGCTACATCACTAAATTTTAATGCCTTTAAAACAACATTCTTTTCAGAAGTATTTAGGTAAAATATAAGTTTTTCAAGTTCAGTAAACTTTTCGATTATCATTAATTAATTTTACACTAAGTATTAGTAAAATGATATCTATTCAAAATTCTGATTTTCAATTTTATTGTCTAAAATACTATTAGCATCTTCATTATTTTCTTGTTTTAAGGCCTCATCGCCATCATCATCATCTTTTATAGAGTTTTTTTCTAAATCAAGATCAGCATTTTTATCAACTTCTGTAACTTCGTTAATAATATTATCAGATTCTAACTCATCAGAATTTTTACTAGAATTGGATTCTTTATTAGCAGTTTCTAAAGATGAACTTTCTTCCTCATTTGCAATTTCTAGATTTTCTTCTTCTTCATCATATTTAGAAACAGTCTGGTATTCTTCAATTAAATTATTTTTTAATTGATCAATTGTTAGAGATTCATCTGCAATTTCTCTTAACGCAATAACAGTATTTTTATCATTATCTTTTTCTATTTTAGACACTTCACCAGAGTGAAGTTTTCTCGCCCTATTTGATGCCACTAAAACTAATTCAAATCGGTTTGTAAATTTATCAATACAGTCTTCTACGGTTATTCTTGCCATAATGTTTCGGCTTATAGTTATTTAATTTAATAAAGTAAACACAAATTAGCTATTTTTTAGTAATCTTTGTTTTTTAATATTCCACTCTTTAGTTTTTTTGCTCTCTCTTTTATCATATTTCTTTTTTCCCTTTCCGATACCTATTGTAATTTTAGCAATACCTTTATTATTAAAAAAAAGTGTTATTGGGACTATTGTAAATCCCTCTCTATGTACTGCCCCAATTATTTTGTTTAGTTCTTTTTTAGAAACTAATAATTTTCTTTGTCTTGTAGGATTACTATCGTTCTGGCATGATGACGTATACTTTTTAATAAAACAATTACATAACCATAATTCACCAAATTTTTCTTGAATATATGATTCTTGAATCGAACCTGTATTGTATCTCAAAGATTTAACTTCTGAACCAGTTAAGACAATACCTGCATCTAACTTATAAGAAAAAGAATAATCATAATTCGCCTTTTTATTAACAGTTATAATATTCATTAACTAAATTAAATTTAGTTCGACTAGACAATCCTTGACAATTTTTTTTGTTGATTCGCTTATTGATGATAATGGTAATCTAGTTTCTTCATTACATAAATTCATAAGTGATGCAGCATACTTTACTGGTCCTGGACTAGATTCAATAAAAAGTGCATTATGAAGTTTAGCTAATTTTAAATTAATTTTTTGAGCCCTTTCAATATTATTATCTCTCCAAGCTTGATGCATTTCTGAACAAAGTTTTGGAGCAACATTTGCTGTAACGGATATACAACCATGACCTCCTTGAGCTAGAAAAGCTAGGGCAGTCCCATCCTCACCAGATAAAAAACAAAATTCAGATTCCATTTTTCTTTTAGTCAATAAAGGTCTAAATAAATCATTTGTAGCATCTTTTACTCCAATAATATTTTTAATTTTACTTAGCTCAATCATTGTGTCAATTGACATATCTACAACAGATCGACCAGGAATATTGTAAATAATAATTGGTAAATTTGTTGAATCAGATATTGCTTTAAAATGACTATAAAGACCTGATTGAGTAGGTTTGTTATAATATGGTGTAACTACTAAGGCTGCACTAGCTCCAACACTTTGGGCATGCTTAGTAAAATCAATTGCTTCTAAAGTATTATTTGATCCAGTTCCAGCAATTACAGGGACTCTTCCATCATTAACTGCAATTACTTCTTCAATTATTTTTTTATGTTCTTCATGCGATAAAGTTGGTGACTCCCCAGTCGTACCACAAGGTACTAATCCATTTGAGTGATTCTCTATTAAAAAATTTACTATTTTATTTAAAGAATTATAATCCACTTTATTGTTACTAAATGGTGTTATAATAGCTGGTATACTTCCAAAAAACATAACTAAAAATCCATGGCGGAGAGAGAGGGATTCGAACCCTCGGAAGGAATTACTTCCTTC
>CETH01113648.1_pt1 | contig 10264 bp, 7 predicted proteins | sample 361461 | NCBI WGS metagenome assembly CETH01 (sample SAMEA2622695, study PRJEB7988) | marine metagenome | isolation source: saline water (ENVO:00002010), including
TAATACTTGGATGCTCATGGATGAAGCGAACGATACAATCCCCCGAAGTGCTTGGCTTACGCTTGCCGTAACGTCAATAGCTGCCTTCATGATCGCTATCGAAACCTCAATAATTTCACTAGCATTACCTCAATTACGAGATGGTTTCCCTGACGCTTCTGAAAGCAAATTGTCGTGGATAGTCAACGCTTACACCATAGGTGTCGCTTCGTTATTGCTTGTATCGGGGTGGCTAGCCGATAGGTATGGAAGAAAAAAGATGTTCTTCTGGGGGTTGTTTGTCTTCCTCGTGGCATCATGTGCCGCTGGACTTGCTCCCTCAGCAAATTTCTTAATAGCTGCGCGAGTTTTACAAGCTATTGGCGGTGCTATGCAATATCCTGCAGGGTTAGCGTTACTCCTAGCCGCTTTCCCTCCATCAAAAATTCAAACAGCTATCGGAACATGGGGCGCAATGGGTGGACTAGCCGCAGCTCTCGGGCCATCATTAGGAGCTCTTTTAGTAGATGCTTTTGGATGGCAAGCAGTGTTCTTCATAAACGTCCCAGTCGCCGGAATTGTTATTATCCTTGGACCACGATGGGTTCCCGAAAGTATCAGTGACTCCATTCCTCACAAAGTTGACCTCATCAGTGTTCCGCTTGCTTCACTTGGGGTTGGCATCGCAATTTTGGCTATAACGCAAGGCGATAAATGGGGATGGTCATCACTGAATCTCATTTTGTCATTCGCAATCGCGTCTCTGCTCGTTACTGCTTTTGTCATCCGATCCCAGAGACATAAAGCACCACTATTTGATCTTAACCTTTTCAAACTGAAGACATTCTCAGTCGGAATGATCGGAACAGTGTTCTTCATGGTTGCGTTCTTCTCATGGCTTATCTCACTACCTACATTTATCCAGAGTGTGTGGGGGTGGTCAGTATTAAAGACGGGTTTTGCCATCGCACCTGCACCGTTACTGACGGCATTCGTCTCACCTCCAGCTGGTCGACTCGCTGAACGAATAGGTAACGGTCCAATACTCACAATAGGCGGACTTCTCGGCGCTACCGGCCTCACCCTGCATCTGATCTTTACGAATACGCAACCCGATTATTTCATGGGAATTTTTGTTCCAGGTATCTTGCTTGGCTTTGCAGCAGGTTTCGGTTTTGCGCAACTCATAGGAGCGGCTATGCGGGATGTTCCAAGAGACCAATTTGGTATGGCAGGAGCAGGGCGTACAACAATCTTCCAATTAGCTTTGGCTCTCGGCGTTGCCCTCGCTTTCACCATTATCGGCCGCCCAGCCTCCCCTGAGGCTGCACTTGACGGCCTCCAAACTACATGGATACTCGGAATCGGCTGCTATATAGCCCAAACGCTTCTATTTGCACTTTTCGGAGGCTCAGATAAAACATCAACGATCTAATCACGCTAAGTTTGCCTCATGAAACAAAAAGGCATAAATCGAGTCGTGGTCGGGGTTTGGGATTTCGACAGAGGAAAACAGTATTTTGAGAAACTTCTAGGAGCTGAATTTGCGCCAGAAAATGAAGATGGGGAAGCAGCAGCATTCGGAGTGAGGGTTGCAATGGCGTGGGAGTCTGGAATTGAACTCATATCTCCACTACCTGGGGTTCAAAGCCCAGTTCGAGACGAGATGGAAAAGAATGGTGAAGGTATTAAAGGTATTGTTTTTGCAGTAGATGACGCTGATCATGCAATGTCTCAGGGCAGCGCATTGGGGCTGCAATCACACTATGACCTTGACTATGATCAGTCCCAAATAGATTCAAAATGTCAAGGTCTTTTCACGAAATACAAAGAATACTTCATCACAGCAGCTGACCCTCTAAATACAACCCTTCTACTTGGTGAATTTAACGAAAAGCGCTAAAACAGACCTTCAGCTTGACGATTCTTCGGTCAGTACTAGGCTTAACGCATACGCAGCTATGCGAAATTAAAAATACCCTGTTGACCTGTACAGGTGAACAGATTTCATTTGCGGGAGGGAAAATGAATAAAAAAGTATTAAAGCTTATGGCTATATTCCTGAGCTTTGTCATGGTCATGGCCAGTTGTGGTGGCAGCGACGATGATTCAAGCAGTAGCGATTCAAGCAGTAGCGATTCAAGCAGCGAGGCAAGCAGCAGTGAAACAAGTAGCAGCAGCGAAACAAGCAGCTCAGCTGAAGAAGAAGCTCCAGCTGAAGAAGAAGCTGAAGAAGAAGCATCAGAGCCTGAACCAGAACCTGTTGAAGAACCAACAGCATCCGATGTTGGCGTAACTGAAGACACTATTAAAATTGGGATAATAGTTGCAGACCTTAATGGACTTGAAGCACTTGTTCCCGCAGCACTTAGCACAGATCTTCTATCTGAGCGTTTTACAAAATACTTTGATGAGTGGAATGCTGCTGGTGGGATCAACGGTCGGATGATTGAAGGTATACAAATCACATGGGACCCCCTTAGGCCACCGACAATGGAAGATGCCTGCACTAAAGCAGTGCTTGATGAGGAAGTATTCATGGCTGTCAATGCTTCAGGGTTCAGCCAGGCATTCATTCCATGCTTCACAGAAGATAATGACACAACATTCTTTTACGGCGAGGTTGCTTCTCAAGCAATGATTGATGCGGCACCAGATCGCCTCTTCTCACTTAACCCACCATCCGAAGTGGCTGGGGAAGCTGGGGCACAACTTATCGTGGATCAAGGGTTGATTCCAGCAGGTGCTAAAGTTGGAATTTTAGACTCATCAAATCCTCCGATTAAGTCTGCTGGTGAATCCGCAGCTTCAATTCTTGAAGGAGCCGGTTACTCAACAACCACGATTACAGTCAACACATTAAGCGGTGATAACGCAGCAGCTAACGCAGAAGGTGCAGCAGCAGTTGCACAATTCTCAGCCGAAGGCGTAGATCATGTATTCGTAATTCTTCCATTCCTTTATGCTGCAGGTTTCTGGGGCGAAGTCGGAGCGCTACAACCATCATGGGGCCGAACAATTCTTGACTCAGCTTCCTCAAACTGCACCCCATTCGGAGCAAGCCGAACAAACAGAGCAGCAGAAGGAGCAATCTGCGTAACATCATATGACTCATATGCAAGCCCTAATGGTGGAGTAGGAGACGATGATGCTTTCGAAGCGCAATGCCGCCAAAAATGGCTTGAGCACTTCCCAATTTTCGAGGGCAAGAGCGATAAAGGAGCTCCTTCCGGTGAATTAGGACTAGAAACAGCAGACGGAGATTTACTGAACTCAGATTATGCACCTGGTGAGTGTACAATGCAGTACTTGATAAAGGAAGCTCTCGAGAATGCTGGAGTAAACCCAACGAGGGACTCATTTGCAGATGCAATGCGTGAACTTTCCGGACCTCAAGCGTTCCGATCCAACGGTGAAGGAGCATTTGGCCCAGGAAAAAACTACTTCTCAACCCAAATGCAAGCAGTAGAATTCACACTAGCTACAATAAGGACTCCAAAGGGAGCAGATGGAACATTCAACGGATGTCCTGCTCCTGTGAATTGTTGGATACCCACTACAGGCGAATGGTTTAAATTCGACTAACAAGACGGAAAGTTAGGAGATGGGGGGTAGAGAAATCTACCCTCCATTTTTTATTTCTATACTTGAAATTAAATCCTTTGGAGGAAAGATGGACGTTTCACAAGCAGTTAAGCAAAGAAAATCTATACGCGGATTTCTGCCTAATCCGATAGAGGATAAAGTACTTTCCTCATTGCTTGAAACCGCTGCGAGAGCTCCATCTGGAGGTAATGTCCAGCCGTGGAGGGTGTACGTCATTAATAACTCACGCATGGATGATTTCAAAGCACATCTCGCTGACTTCTCGCTAAGCGAATCAGAATACCCCATCTACCCACCCAAACTTGTAGAACCTTATCGAACGAACCGATTTGAACTTGGCGAAGAGATGTACAAACTCTTGGAAATACCCAGAGAGGATAAAGTCGCACGATTGGCAAATATGTCAAAGAATTACGATTTCTTTGGAGCACCTGCAGCATTCTTTTGCTTTATAGATAGGAGTATGGGGGCAGCACAGTGGTCAGATCTAGGTATGTTCCTGCAAACGTTCATGCTTTTGGCTGAAGAAGCTGGTCTTGGTACGTGCCCACAAGAAGCATGGGCGATGCATCATCAAGCAGTATCAGAATTTGTTTCAGCGCCAGAAAATGAGATGATCTTCTGCGGAATGTCCATAGGATACCCAGACTGGGAACAACCAGTGAACTCCCTTGAATCCAAACGCATGCCACTCCATCAATGGTGCACCTGGGTATAGAACCCAAAGAGAAAAATTATTAAAATCAAATGCACCAATTTACGCCTTCAGCAATAATGGAAGCATGAGGTTAAACCTCTCACAGACAAATGTTGAAAGCATAATTAGAAAGCAAAGCCACCTCTGAAGAAGGGAGGCGGAATGCTTAATCCAGAAAAAGTCGATGAACTGACAGATTCTTACGGCCAAGAATGGTCCACAAAAGAAGAACTAGAAGCCTTATGCAAAGAAGAAGGCGTAACAGGCTGGTTCATGCTGTTTAACACAGTTGCCGAGCGAGTCGGCCTGGTAAATAACCAATCATTCATCGCCTAGTGGCATCATAATTGCAGACACAAAACAAATGCCCTTACGTCAACGATGAGTATTCATGTTGTGAAAGAAGTGACTACGATGCACTCGTACCGCTACGTTGTATAGCTCTTTCATCAGTACCAAGATATGACGCAATAACACCAGGGTCGTTCCTAACTTCATCAGCCGAACCTTCAGCAATTACCGACCCAGACTCTAAACAGTAAATCCTGTCACTGATAGACATCACCATCGGCATATCATGCTCAATCAATAATATAGAACTTCCTAATTCAGCTCGAATCGCATGAATCAACGGACCGAACGCTTCTGTTTCCTTCTGCGCAACACCAGCAGTTGGCTCATCCAAAAGCATCAATTGAGTATCCAACGCAATCAGAGCACCTAACTCGACTATTCGCCGGGTACCTGTCGAAAGCTCAGAAATAAGCTGATCAGCGTAGCGACCAAGCCCCAAATAATGAATTATCTCCTCCGCTTCTACTCTTTTGCGTCGTTCAACAAAAGGTGACGGAGGAATTCCAAGCATTGATGGTAAAAGCAACGATCGTTCTCTTGCTTCCAACGCAGTCATAATGGTTTCTCTAGCAGTTAAACTTCCAAATAATTTTGCATTCTGGAAGGCACGTCCCACACCATTTCGTGCACGAATATGTGATGCTGATTCATGAATAGATTTGCCATGTAACGAGATTTCACCTTCTGAAGGAACAAAGCCTGACACTGCATTCATCAGCGTTGTTTTGCCAGCCCCATTAGTTCCAATCAGTCCAACAATTTCACCTTGCTGAACGTTAATCGAGACATTAGATACAGCCAATCTGCCACCGAAACGAACAGACACATTCGATGTCTCTAACGCAGGAATAGCGGTATCAACATCTGAATGCTGTTTCGACCGTGACCATATCGCTTCGGACTGGCCTTTATAGGATGGTGACCAATCAGTCTTGTTCGCCATCCACGTAAGCATCGTGTCACGAGCGTTATGAAGTAACGATATTAACCCACCGGGGAAATACATAAGAACGACCAACATTCCTAAACCGCTAGAAAAGAGCCGTACCTGAGCACTGCTTTCAAAGACTGTTGGTATGCCCACTAAAAAGACAGTTCCAAGAACACCACCGGTAATGGATGAAATTCCTCCAACGACAGCTATGGACATGACAAGAAGCGATTCACTTGGTTGGAACGCAAGAGATCGCAAAGACCCAGTTGCGGGCACTAGAAGACCACCAGCGAGAGCCCCGATAGCTCCGGAAACAGCGAACGCTGTGAGCTTTGCCCGGGTTGGAGAAATAGTATACGCAGAGGCAGTCATTTCATTATCACGAACAGCTATCAGCGTTCGACCGATCCCTGAATGTCTAAGGCGCCAGAGAAGGTAGATCACCACGGCGACAGCAGCAACGCACAAATAATAATATGCTTCCTTATCGGTCCTAAGATCGTACCTTCCGAAAATGACTGGAGGTTTCACTTTCGCTCCTCCAGCTGCATTTGTATTCAATCTATCAATAGACAAAATCCATCGTCCCGCTACCAAAGAGAACCCTAGCGTAGCAATCCCGAGATATAAGCCACGTATCCGCAACGCTGGAATGCCAACTATCAAAGCTACGAGAATTCCCCATACAACACCAATACCGAGAGCGAGAAAATAATTCAATGATGCCGTATAGTACGACGTCATAAATGCCCCGACTGCTGCAAATGCATATTGGCCAAGTGATAATTGTCCGGCCCAACCAGTTAGGACAACAGCGGAGAGAACAACAAGCATCACAATCATCACACCTGCGAAGGCAATGAGGCGACTTGGTTTATTAACAACCCACGGCAAGCCAATAATTGTCAGAGCAAGAATGACGACTCCAACGCGCGATACCCATTTGAACATCGGATATTGCACGAGGTCTTCATGTGCCGATCTGAGTCGAGGTGTTAGAACCCATGATTGCTCACTTGTCTTATGTCCACGGTTAATAAACAACATCAAGATAAGAAGAATTAAGAAAATAGCAAGCAAGTTAGATCCATTGCCGATTCCCCAGTCATCAAGGAAACCCTTACCTTTGTTCGCAAGAACTAGACGGTTGATAATACCGATAATGATTCCGCCAAGAAGCGCTTTTGGGAACGACTGCAATTGTCCGAACATTGCTGCTGCCAGAGAGAATAAAAGCAGCTCTGGGCCAAGACTAGGTCCAATACCAGCAGCATCTAGTTGATAAACCGGACCGATTAGAAGTGTTGAAACTCCAGCGAGAACACCTGCGATTAACCATACCTGAGTGGAGACGGACCTTATTGAGATACCTGCAAGTTGAGCAGCTCCAGGGTTATCTGCTGCGGATCGAACAGCTAAACCAAAACGTGTCTTTTTGAGAAGGTACCCTAGAACAATTACCAGGAAGGGAACAACGATAAGGACAGTAACTTGCTCTCCGCGCAGGAGGATATTTAAACCACTTATTTCCCAATACCCCTTAATGGGCGTTGGGTAGTCAACACGAATATCAATTGGTGGCAACCATACTTGTATTAGCGTAACTAATTGTGCAACACCTAATGTTGCTACGAATAATAGAAGTCTGGGTCTCGTGAATAGTCTACGCACCACTAGAAGTTCGGTTACTGTAGAAACAGTTGCGCTTGCTGCAATGGCAAGAATGGCAGCTAACCAATAGGGGAGTCCGTAATTGACCATTAACATTCCCATGACAAAGCCACCAAAAGTTCCGATAGCTCCCTGAGCGAAGTTAATAACTCCAGTTGCTTTATAGATAAGGACAAGGCCTATGGCGATCAGCGCGTAGATAAGTCCATCGATGAAGCCTTGGAATAGTATCTCGTTGCTGTATAGGATTCCTGCCAGGACTGATATCACGGTTATGCACCTTCCCCTGAGAGGAAGACAGCTCGAAGAAGGTCATCACGTTCCAAGAGTTCTTGTGCCGGTCCTTGGAATTGGACGCGTCCACGTTCCATAAAGATTGCACGGTCCGCGATAGATAACGCAACATTGACTGATTGCTCAACAATCACCATCGTGATTCCAAGGTCCTTCAATTGTTCCACAACTTTAAGAAGGTCCTGAACGACAACAGGAGCTAAACCGAGCGAAAGTTCGTCTATTAAGAGGAGTTCAGGTTCAAGGAGCACAGCTTTTGATAGTGCTAGCATTTGTTGCTGACCGCCGGATAAAGATCCTGCTTTGTCGTTTAACCTGTCACTGAGTTGCGGGAAGATTGTGAATACTCTTTCCATTCTTTCAGTTCGCAATTGTTCATCTTCGATAAGCCAACTCCAAACTTCTAGATTTTCCCCAACGGTTTGGCCAGTGAAGAGAGCTTCGCCTCCTGGAACTTGGACCATTCCAAGCGATACTCGGTATTCAGGGTCAACCAACGTGATATCTCGACCGTTCATTCGAACGACCCCCCTGTCTGGCATGTGCAGTCCCGAGACCGCTTTCAGAGCTGTTGATTTACCGGCCCCGTTCGTTCCTAATAGCGCTAATGTCTCACCACGTTTCACTTCAATATCTACATCGAAAAGTACTTGAAGGTTTCCATAGCTGACATTAAGTCCTTGCACTTGAAGTACCGGCACTTGATCTGGGTTTGCTTGTGCTCGTCGCTCTTCTTCTTGTTCGTTTAGGAGTTCCTCTACGACAAGTGAGATATCTCTTTTCATGAAACGGGATCCGTACATGATCAAGACACCGCCGATAAGTGCAGCGGGTGGAACGACAATGGTCAGGGCTGTTCGTTCACCATAGGCATCGGAGAATGCGCCGGTAAGTAACCCTCCGAAGAATCCGCCCATAAGGAAGATATAGACACCGACTAAAGAAAATGCCTGTGCCCGCATGCGGTACGGAACTACCGCTGAAATTGTTGGACCCATTTGCGTAAATGCTGCTCCCTGGCATGCATTCCCTAGCGTGTAGAACACCATGAGTAGCACAATGTTTGTAAAGCGAACACCTATTGTGACGAACACACCGTATAGCGCTACGAGTAGACCCATGAGCCAAAGGGCTTTCTTGGGATCTTGCCTAAATAACTTGTCACCTAGCTTTCCAGCAAACGGGATTGCGATGAGTGCGGCCGCCCAGCTGATTGAGATGAGCCAACCGCGTTTGAACGCTCCATAGTCATAGTATTCTTCAAGCAATAGTGACATTGTTGTCGGAACGGCAACAAGGGCGAAACCAAGAACGCCAATACCGACAACAAGGTAATAGAACGAGCGAACATTCTTTAAACGTTGGAATGCTGAAGAGAGCCTTACTGGTGGTTCCTCTTGAGCCTTTTCTAACTTGCCACCCAGTACTGCATCTTGTTCATAAGCGCCACGTACTGGTTCTTTGAGAAGAAAGATTGCAACAACCAGTATTAGCGCTGGGATCGAGAAGAGGTAGAATGCGACACGCCAGTCGTCAGGTCCATCACCTGCTATGAGAACGATTCCGCCAGCGATAAAAGGTCCGATTACCTGGCCAATTGGTCTACCGAGAGCTTCCGCTGCGAAGATACGCGCACGTATCGCTATCGGATACTGGTCCGCTATCAGTGATGGTGAGATGGGAATTTTTGCTCCCGCACCTATTCCGGTTCCAGCTCTACCGATCGCTAATTGAAACGCATTCTGTACAGCTCCTGTGAATGCGACGAGACCAGCCCACACTCCCGTAGCGATTGAAAGGACACCCACACGGCGATAACGATCAGCTAACCATGCGAAGGGAATAGTTGAAAGGACCAAGACGACGCCGCCAAAGCTACCTAACCCGAGCAACATCGTGTCTGAAATATTTAAACTGTCTTGGATATCAGGACCAAGAACCGTAATAGCGACGCGATCAAACTCTTCAACAATTGACAAGATAAGTAGCACTAATGCCATCGAAACCCCGCCTTTTTGCACGCCCTCACGGAATGTCATTTCGTCATCACCGACACCTGGAAGTAAATCGTCAGGAAGAACGGTGTCAGCTGTTTCTTCAGCTAATGCAGCTTTGCGTGCTTCTTCCTCTTCAAGAATCGTTGCGGTGATGCTTGCAGTTTCGTTCGGTTTATCTGCCTCGCTCATCACCCCCCCGTTCCGTGCAATACGAAAGAAAATACGTAAACAGATGGTACGCCAACTTGTACCTCAAGGACAAAAGAGAACTCGAGAGAAAGTATCTAATTATTTACCTCAATAAAATTACTGATATTTATCAAATTCGATCTTGTATGTTCACTACAACGTCATCAATTTTTACAGAATCCATATTTCCATCTCGGCGATCAATGACCTCAACAACCCCGTCAGCTATCCCTTTGGGACCAACCGTTATTCGGAGCGGTATTCCAATCAATTCAGCGTCAGCAAACTTCACACCAGCCCTAGCGTCACGGTCGTCAAGCAGTACTTCAACACCATTATTCAACAACTCTTCATAGATTGCCTCAGCAATTTCAACGCTCTTATCATCCTTCATCTGAACAACAGTTATCACGACATGAAAAGGAGCCACTGACATCGGCCAAATGATCCCATTTTCATCATGATGCGTCTCTACAATCGTCGCCATAGCTCTTTCAATACCAATTCCGTAACTCCCCATGACAATAGGAGTCGTTTTCCCAT